>Ga0209296_1000693_pt1 | contig 28653 bp, 41 predicted proteins | sample S_130206_EF_Meta_FD_187319 | JGI IMG/M metagenome (GOLD analysis project Ga0209296, IMG submission 187319) | Freshwater microbial communities from Lake Simoncouche, Canada to study carbon cycling - S_130206_EF_MetaG (SPAdes) (version 2) | ecosystem: Environmental > Aquatic > Freshwater > Lake ... | reverse complement strand
ATGAAAGGATGTTTTTCATGGTTTGGTGATAGTGATATGATAGTGCAAGGGGTAGAACCTTGCTGGTTTGGTTATAGCGTGGCGCGTGAGGCTAGTTTATCGGATATTTCGCCATTCCTGGCTAGTGCATCTACATAGTCCACGAAAGCCGACCTAGTGGTGGCATTGTGGCGATCGTGAGGCGCGGTCTTTATCTGCCATTTTAAGGCGTGAGATTCTAGATCGGGGTGAGATTGCCAAAAGCTGGCACGGATTTGTTTCTGGGTGGTCATGGTTTGGTGATAGTGGTGTGTGATAGTGGGCAAGGGATAGAACCTTGCATGGTTAAGGTTTACTTTGTGGAAATTACGAAACCGCTTTCGTCGGCTTTTCCTGCATTCCCCTTGGCACGTAATCCGACGATCACGTTAGTTTTATCCCAAAAGCGGATATCAGTGAGATCGCCATCAATCACCTCGCGACCCGCCCATGTGGTAGGAAGAGGTTGACCTTTCGGGGTATCAAATACTGCAGCGACGTTGGCGGGTGTATCAATCACGGAAAGAACAGCGTGAGCGTTTGATTCTGACCGTGAGAATGTGATGTGGTAGTTAATCGGCATCTTTCCTTGCCCGTATGCAATGGCACGTGATGGGTTTTTTGTGTAATCGTAGAAGCTTACGGATGGGAATCTTTCCATAAGTGAAATGCCAAGCTCACCCTTTAAATTTTCCCATGGCAAATCGGATGTTCCATTTAAACGGACTGCAGGAATCATGCCTAGTTTGATCGCCTTACGCTCGAGAGCTGCAATGTCCAATGCCAGCATTTCAACGAAGGCACGGGGATTTGCATGGAAAAGTTTGGTTTTAGCGATCCTCGCGAGCTGCACAGAATTGAATGCTCCTCGACCTGCAGAGTAAAGACAAGCTGCTGCACACCCTGCAGATGCGAAAGGACATAGATTTCGCCCCGCTATGGTGTGTGGGGCAAGGTAGAGAATACCCGTTAAGACTCCAAGGTCTTCGCCTTTTGAGGTTTTAGCGTTTGAGATGCCTAGTAAACTATTTCGTTTTTTCATATGTGTATTTGGTGTGTGTGTGTGTGTGTGTTTAAAATTAAGCGTTGGTTGATTGTTCAAGGATCATTTCTTTCATATCGTCAATATCTGCAATCTCTCCAAATTCTTCCATTTGCTCTTCTATTGAATAGCAGCCATTCGAATCATTGAATTGAAGCCAGTTCACGCAATCGTCATAAGTGAAGCTGTCCAGTTCGTCCATGGATTGATAAAGATTCATTGAACCGTATTTTGTTTGGATGGTTGTCATGGTGTGTGTGTGTGTGATTTAGAAATAAAGAGCTGCTATTTCTTCAGGAGTTTGGCTTGTATTGATGTGCCAAACGCTTTCGGTCATTTCTGGATAGATAGAGCGAAGATGTGCTTCAATCTCCTCTGTGGATGGTTTCTGGTCAAACGGTGTGCTACCGCCAGAACCTCCCTTGGTTACGGAGTCGATGGTATAAAAGACTCCTTTGGAATCTTCGCGAGGAACGATGCAATAGATGATTTTCATATGTGTGTGTGTGGTTTGGTTTATTCGAATTAATACCCCGCCCATGCTTTGAGCGTTTGCATATCGTAAAAGATGACGATTTGATTTGTATAGCTATCGTAAACGTGAAGTGCATCACAATTTGCAGGGATTAAAGCTTGATTGCCCCAGTCATGGAGTCGAGCGAATTTGAGCATGGCAGCGAGTTGATTTTGATTTGTCATTTTGTTTGGTTTGGTTTGGTTTGAATTATTTAGATTTTTTATTGTGAAGCTTTTTAAGGACAGCATATGCAGCATCTGCTTTCGCGTAAGCTTCATTGTCAGTTCCATACGATGCAGCAATCCAAGCCTCATAGGCATCTGCAAGTTTAGTGGTAGGATGAGATTTAAGAGCTTCTGATTTAGCTATGTAATCTGCGGAATAATTAGTTTTCATTTTGTTTTTGTTTTTTATCTTCACTCTGTCTTTGTCCCGACTTGTGACGGGCGCATTTTGCGGTGACATTAAAGACATGGAATTTCACCATGAAGCAATCCTTGCAAGGGCGCGTCCCGAATCATTTCGCGCATAACGAGTGCAGGGATAGAACCTGACAGAGCAGAAAGCTGAGTGGAACAGCTGACGGGAAAAGAAAAGCATTCGATGGATAGATTGTCGACATCTTTTTGTCTACATCTTGAAAATAATTTATCACTTTTTGCTTGCCAACCCGTAAACCCTAGCAACCACAAGCTTTTCAGCGATTAATTGTTAGGTAAATAGGTGAAAAATATTTCAACGATATTATCAAATCCAACGATCAATCAACTCGCAAAGCAATACCAAGGGGTACGTACAAGAGCAAAGCACAAGCACAATGGACAAGGATATAAGGATAAGGACATAAGGATAAGGATAAGGATATATACCCTAGAAAGTAAGGAGTGAATACCCTAGAAACCTATTCCACATCCCCGTAAATAATACTCAACAAGTCGCAACCTTGCTTCGCTTGTGAGTCGCATAGCTTGGGATTTCCTTTCAATGATTCTTTGCTTTCTAAGAATAGTATAATGACGATCATCTAACAGTGTCAAGCTCTAATTTTTGGCAGGGTGATGCATGTAGCGTACGTAATTAGCTGGCGATCGGACAACGCTATAGGTGGCAAGCAAACGATTGTTTGACTTATTAACATTATTCACAATCGGAATTCAATCGACTGCAATTTAAACGATCGTTTTAATCAAGCGATAGGCTCAATCGGTCGTTTGACTAGGCTAGTGTTCATCCAAGCACTACTCAAATGAACACCATTCAAGCGGTCGTTCTAAATGCAAGTGGTTTGCTATTGCGAGTTTGTTGCGTTAGGGGGGAGGGGGTCGAGCTGTGGTCGCGGCGGTTACATCTATTGGATCTCCCACCCTCCGAAAAAATGGCTAAAGGGGAAACTGCTTGACAAGACTATCCATTATGCTAGAAGTGGGGCATGAGCAGTCCAGTTTCATACGACCTCCAGGGTCAAGGCGGCGGTCAAGTTATTACTTCGGCTAGTGGTGCGGTGACAGGTAATTTCCGTTGGATTCAGGTTGTGACTGACACTGTGTTGAGCGTGTTGACTTCTTCAAATATTACGAATGCTAGTGGGCTTCAGACGATTACGATTCCAGCAGGGTTGGGTCTTGGTGGTCGGTTTACGGCAGTTACTGTAACGAGTGGAGTTGTTATTGCGTATAACGTATAATGAGTCAGTATGCACAAAGTGGTAGTGCGATGGATGATGGCCAGTCCTCGGATGGGGATGGTGGATTTGCGGGTGTTAATCAGAGGTTGCAGTTAAACCAACTCGAGATTGGTGAGGTTAGGGAGTCCTTGAATGGACGTATGGAGGGTTACTGGAAGCCTCGTCGTGGGGTTCTGGCTAGAACAGGATCGTTGACTAGTGGTGGTAGTCCTTTGCAGCTGCCTTTCTTTTTGATTGATTCTGCTAAGAGTATTACTGCGGCTAGTGTTGCTGCTGGGTTGGTTACGATAACTACTTCAGTGGCGCATGGGTTGACGGGAACTGCATTGGGTCGGATTACTGGGTTAGTGGGTAACGTGACGATGGATGGTGATTTTGTTTTGACTGTGACTGGTGCAAGCACATTGACTTATACAGTTACTGGATTGACTTCGATTAGTGACCAGACAGGAACATTGTCTACAACTCCGATCAATGATTCTGCCAACGTGAACGTAAGGGCATCTTGTTTATTTAGTGACCCTAACTCGCAGAATGCTGAGAGTGTTGTGCTGGCGTTGGATACTAAGGCTATCTTGGTTAACCTTGATGGATATTCCACTCAGGATATTAAGTATCCTACTGGTAAGACATTGGCTGGTAATACTGACATGATACAAGCGTTTGATCGCGTGTTTCTGTTCCGTGATGGATTACAAGCATTTGAGTGGTTTCCTAATGGTCGTCAGATTGAGAGTGCTAGTTCAAGTGCATTTACTGTAACGATGCGGGTGAAGGATCACGGGTTGACTGTTGGTGATTCTATTGTCATTACTGGATTAACTGGAGGAACACCAGCCAACGGAACGTTTGCAGTTGTATCTATTACGGATAAAGATGTCTTTACATATACCTTTACGACTTCTCAGACAGTGACGTTTGGAGTTACAAATGCTGTAATAAAAGCAGGTTTCACGCTTGCTCCTGGAGGTGTTTATACCCAGCCACAAATCTTTACTACTACTGGAAACAATGGTTCAGTAAGCAATGGTGTTGTAAGCCTTACAGTTACTGGCAATACAACCATTGTAAAAGGAGATACGATCGTTATCTATGAAACAACTGTTCCAGAGTTCAGTGCCATTTCTGGACAATCGTTTGAAGTGCTAAGTGCTACTACTACAAATATTTCGTTTATTGCCCCTGTTGGAAACTTAGCTAGTCTTGGAGGTGGATTGCAAGTTGAGTTCGGTGGTAGATTTAGTGTAGGCGGTGGTTTTATCCATCAGCCAGCTCCACCTTGGGGTATTTACTTTCAACGTAGATTGTGGGTTCCGTTTTATTACCAACCTAATGGCACGTTTAATACGCCAACCTATACGGATAGGAATATTACCGATGAAATAACTATATCGGATATTTTAGACAGCCATACGTTTGACCAGATAGCCAACCAGTTCCGAATTACTGGCGGAACAGCAGATTATTTGGTGGCAATGCAAGGATTCTATGATGACAAGCTTGTTGTTCTAAATCGCAATAGCTTGCATCTAATAAGTGGAACTGCTGGCAGCTTGAGTGACACGAAAGTTACGCAGTTAACTGACGAAGTTGGGTGTTTAGCTAGGAAAAGCGTTGTGATGAAGGGTAACGCTATGTTCTTTTTGTCTGATGAAGGCGTTTATGCTGTTGAATTCTTAAATGATTACAACCTTCGTGGTGCAGATGAGCCTATTTCTAAGAATATTCAGCCGTATATTGATCGGATCAACAAGAATCTAGCGGCTGATTCTGTTGGTGTGCTATTTAATAACCGATATTACCTTACTGTTGCACTTGATTCGGTAGCTGGAGCAAATGATGCACTTGGAAATAACACAATTTTGATATTTAACTTCTTAAACAAGGCTTGGGAGTCGATTGATACCTTTGGTGCTAATGATTTTATTATTAAAAACATAATTATTGGTAGTGCTGCGGAAAGAAACAACATTTACGCTGTGACTTCTTTAGGTGGATTGCATGAATTAGAAGCAATCGAGACTTCCAATGACAGCTTAGTATCTGGAGGAACAGCAACTAGCTTTTCTATTAACTCATCTTTGACCACTAGGGGTTATGCTTTAGGTAATCTTGACCGCAAACGCTTTACTGATGGGCAAGTTACCATGCAATGCGTTGATGGTGGCCTTGGTGAGTATGATATTTCCTTTGCTGCTGAAGATCCAGATAATAATCAGAGCATTGGGACTACAACAGACTTCCTTGGTGGCACAGTTCTAGGCACTGGTGCTGCACCTGAAGATGAGACAGGTAACATTCGTTTCCGTCTTGGTGGTATCAGGGGTTATGTAGGAAGCCTAACCTTGACACGAACAATCGGTTCTCCTAAGATAACATCTATTAAAGTCACTGGATCAGTGACAAACAGACAAATCATTTCCCAGACATAATATGCCAGGAGTCGTAGAAACAACCAATACTTTTGCAACCAACGATGTTATTACTAGCTCCGCGCTAAATAATATCATTGACCAGACATTGTTCACAAGTGACGCACTTTCTGGTGGGACGCTTGCGTTGGTTTCTGGTAAGATGAAGGTAGCAACAAGCGGTATTACTTCAAATGAGTTAGCTACTAATGCTGTTACAACTAGTGCAATAGCCTCTTCAACAAGTGCCACTAGTGGTGTTACATATGCAAAAATGCAATATGCAGCCAACATGAAAGCACTAGGAAATGTTTCTGGCTCGCTTGGTGTTGTATCCGAGGTTTCCATTCTTGATGAGGATGATATGGTAAGCGACAGTGCTACTTCATTAGCAACTCAGCAAAGCATTAAAGCTTATACTGATACCAAAGTAGCAGCAGTAATTACAAGGAGAACAGCGGTAGCTACAACCAGCGGAACAAGTGTTGATTTTACATCTATACCGTCCACAGTTAAACGCATTACAGTAATGTTTGATGCGGTCAGCAATAGCGGTGGGGATGAATATATTATTCAAATCGGAGATGCTGGAGGTGTTGAAACTACTGCATACGTTTCCCAGTCAAGTGATCGTAGTGGAGATCAAACAGCTACCAACGGATTTATCATATCAAGAGGAAATTCATCATCTTCAGTTAACTATGGAACAATTATAATAAATAATTTTTCTGGTAATATATGGACTTCATTTGGAAATTTATCAAGAGGAAGCACTGTTGCGTCATCTACTGGCTCTAAAACACTATCTGCAACACTAGATCGCATACGCATTACTACTGCTGGTGGAGCAAACACTTTTGATGCTGGACAAGTAAACATCATGTATGAGTGATCTTGAATGAACCCCCACTTAGAAACAGCATTTAAACTTTATGAATCCAAAGACATTGACTTACAAAACCTTATCGGTTGGCACTTGTCTTATGGAATTGTGCTTTCTACTCCAAAAGTTTTTGCTCTTTGCTTTCACTCGCACAGCGAAGAGCCAGAAAAGCCAGTTGCTTTTGAACACTCCAACACACTCTATGTTACTATGTGGTGTGGTAATATGCTTGATGGAGTTCGCTTCCTTAAAGACAATTACGAATATATTTCATTTTGCCGTGAATTCAAAGGGTCAAGTTATACCAGGCTAATAAAAATAGAAAAACTTTTTTCAAAACTACGATAATATTATGGGAAGCATGTTTAAAGGGCCAAAAAAAATCAAAGCTCCAAAAGCGAATTATGGAAAAGATATTCAGGAATACGTTTCTGGTGTGTCTGCATCATTGCCTGAAATATTATTGCAAGAGCAACAATTTCGTCCTAAGCTCCAAGGGTTAAATCTTGGTGATATTCAATCGTTCCTTAGTGGTTCGGGTGGACAACAAGGAATCTTTGGTCTTAGTCGTGAAGCAGCTCAACAAGCAGGCATGGGCTTGGGTGAAGCTCGCGGTGCTGAATTAGGTCAGATGACTGGGCAAGCAGGTCTTACCCGTGGACTGATGCAACAATTGTCACCTGAACAAGCAGGTGTTGTGCAGGGTTTTAACACTGAAGCTCAGAGGGCATTGGCTGCGTCCCAACGGATTAGCCCAGAAGAACAGAGAGGGTATCAACAAACGGCGCGTGAGGCCGCTTCTGCGGCTGGTAGGCTAGGTGGCAATGCCGCGATCGCTTCTGAAGTTATGGGGCGTGAAGATGTGTTTGCTCGCAAACGTGCAGAGGCAGCACAAGCAGGACAGAATGCTTACAACGTAGCACAAGGATTCTACACTCAGCCAGGTCTTAGTCTTTTAAGTGCTGCACCTTTATCTTATCAACAAGGACAACAGTTTATCAACACTGGACTTGGTGCGATTGGTGCGGGAACTCCACAGTTGTTTGATACTTCTGTAGGTCTTAACCTTGGCGCGGCACAACGTGCTAATCAACTTGCTGCGGCACAAGCTAACGCACAGGCACAAGCATCTAGTGGTGCAGGGTTAATGGGTGCGCTTGGCACTATTGGAGGAAGTATATTAGGTGGGCCTGTTGGAGGTGCTATTGGTGGAGCTGTAGGGGGAATGTTTAAAAAATAATAATATGGCAACTTACGGAAGAGGACAGATGCTTGGTTCGGGTATTAACCCTGAGTCATTTAAACAAGATTTTAGTGGGTTTGCTAATGCTGCTTCTATACAAGCACAAGGTTTATCTAATCTTGGGGCTAGTATTGGCGGAGCAATAACAAATATTGGAGATCAATATAAAGAACTTAAGAAAGAACAAGCAGATCAAAATAAGCAAATTAAGCAAGCAGAGAACATTGGTAAGCTAATTGTTCAGGCAATGCCTGAGTATGCCGACATGATTAACCCAAGTCTTATTGCTATTAGTGACCAGAATATTCCACTTGCTGACAGAGTTACCGAGGCACTTAATATTACTGAAGGATTTAAGACTAGACTTGATCTTGAGGGAATTAAAAGAAAGCGTGAGATGGATGCGATGACAATGCAAAAGATGCGTAATTCATTACAACCCCAAACAGAAGGCAGTTTCTTCGACCAATAATATTATGGATCTTATTGAAATACTTAACAAGACCGTTCCCAATGCAGGGCCAAAAGCTCGTGCTTCGATTGTTGAAGCAGAACGAAGATTAACTACACTTGAAGGAACTGATCCTAAAAGAGCAGCTATTCTTCGTGAACAAGCGGCTAAACAAATATCATCCCGTGATGACGGCATAAAATTTACACTTGCAGATATTGGCAAACTTCATGGATCTAGTTTAGGTCGAGCAGAGCCACAAGAAAAAACTGCAAATCAAGATGAAGTAGCTAGATCAATCGAACAACTTGTTAGTGTTGCCGACAGCAGAAACATAGCAATTCCCCCAGCCATCTTAAATGACGCAGCCAATGCCTTTATTTCTAAAGATCAAGGTGCTATTAGTGCCTTAGCCAAGAGTATAGGTGGATTGGTTGATGCTGGAATTAAGGTTCAGACAGACGAACAAAAAGTTCAACGTCAATTTAATGACGGAAGTATTAGTCTTGTAGGTTCGCAATCAGGAACTAGATATGACAATACAGGGACTCCAATTCCATTTGGAAATAAAAACGCTGAACAGTTTTCTGTATTTGCAGAACAGGCTTACTCGCCAGTGAGAGAAGCACTTGCTGGAGTTCCTATAATGGGGGATATAGTAAATACACAATTTGGAGAAGCACCGATTATTCCCGCTACGCAAGCAGGGCAGATTAATATAGGTGCAAAACCAGAAGCATATGCTTACCAACAAGTTCCTGATTTTACTTCAACCCAATTAAAAGAACAAGCTATTGCAGAAGCAAGAAATCTGTATGACCAAGGTGATTCAGTAGGCGCGGCTCAAAAACTAAATGCTTACGGAATCCAAGGATCACTTGGCGGTGCTGTTTCTCCTAACGATCTACCAGATATATTTGGTGAAAAAAGATCAAAGGAAGTGACTCCTTCTGCGAAACAACTACCTACTAGTGATTTTGATTCTTTAAGTTCTGAAGAGAAAAGAACATATCTTGATTCTTTGCCTTTAAAAGAAAGACAAGAATTCCTTAATCAGAGACTTAATAAAAAATAAAGATGCCTGAGCTTACAATAGATAAGTTACAAACGCTTCGCCAAGATGGATTTTCAGATGAAGAAATAGCACTGACAATTTCAGAGGGGCGTGACGATATTAAAAATGCAATGGAAGATGGATTTTCCCTTGATGAGATTGCAGGTTATCTTTCTGGAAAACAAGCTCCAAAGCAAGAAAAGAAGAAAGAAGAAGAACCTAAAGACCCAAGCTTAGGACGTATTGCTGCTGGTCTTGGCACTGAAATAGCCATAGCGGAAGGGGCTAAACTTGCTGGGGCTTCTGGTGGTGCATACTTAGGTACATTAGGAGGGCCTTTTGCACCAATTACAGTTCCTGCTGGTTCTGCTATTGGGTATCTTGGAGGAGCGATAATTGGAGGTGTTACTGGATCTATTACTGCTCAAAAAATAGAGGGTGCAAATGATATTGACTATGGGAGAGTAGCTTTTGATACGCTTTTAAATTTAATTCCTGCTGGCGAGATCGGCAAGGCTGGAGGTAAGCTTGCAAAAGTTACTAGTGCGATTGCCAAGAGACCTATTGTTTCTGGTGCTGTTATAGGTGGGGCTGCAACTCCTGCTTATATGGCAGTCGAAGAAGCGAGAGGGAAAGAGGACTACGATCTAAAGGACTACCTTTTAGGGGCTGGAACAAGTGCAGCTTTAGGAGTTGGACTTGGTGCTGGTGAAAAAGCAATAACCACAGGCATACGAAAACTAAGGAATAAAACCCCTGGCGAAATCAATAGACTTATTGATGCTGGAGACCGAACAACTATTGAATTAGTTGACACACTTACCGCTGGACTTACTCCAGATGACGTAAAGATGTTGCGTGATAATTCTAAAACTAGTATTAGGGAATACATACAAAATGCCACAAGTGCAACTGCATCAAAAATCGCTCCAACTAGAGTAATCGGATATGATGCAACTACTGCTGCAAAGAAAGCGAAGGCTTCCGTGGAGGCTGTCGAAGGAACTGCATCAAACATAGGTAGTCGAATAGACTCATACCTTGATGCAAACCCACAATATCGGGATGATGCAATAGCGTTTCTTGATGGTGAAGATCGTCCTAACTTGCCACCAGAACTGCTGGAACAACTTGTCTTTGGCAGAAGCAAGATACGGGCAGAGCAACAAAGAATGATTGATCTTCACAACAGTGGAGAGAAGCCACTCCTAAATAACAGGGCGGAGGTTATAGAAGCCAGCCTTAATCGTGGTGACTATTTAACTAGAGGTTATGAGTTCTTCCAAAATCCAAACTACACTCCATCTCCAGAAAAGTATGAAGCACTTAAACGCAGATTAACAACTGGGCTTACCGACGAGATGAAGGATGCTCGGATGAAAGAGTTTATTGCTAATTACAAAATGCCACGCGAAGAAGCGGAAGCAATAAGAAGATTTCATGGGATTCGTCCTGGTGGGGAAGGTAAGTCAAACGAGGCTTATCAGAGAGATATTAAAGCTAGTTCTACTCCTAGCAAGGATAGGATTGCAGGATTCCAAAAGAAACTTGATGAGGAGAAAATGACTGAAGAGGAAGCTAATAAATACTTAGCAGAACTTCAGTTGAAGATGAAAGCAAACCCTACGGAGTTTTCCGCATTCATGCAAGGAGCTGGAACTCCAAGTGTATTAAAGCAAAGAAAAGTTGTCTCGCAAGAGCTAGAGGATTATCTTGGATTGATAAAAGAACCTGGACAAAGAGTTAAATCAACCATCTCTGTTCTTAATAGAATCAATGAATACAATGAGTCTGACGCTAGAATTGCAAAGGCTTTACTTGATTCTGGCATGGCTGTAAAAGCATCTGATCCTAATTTTAAACAGGGGCTTCAGCCTTTGAATCTAAAACGTGGAGACGCAATGGTTAATGGAGAGCCATTGTTTGTTGATCCTTACACACAGAATGCAATCAATAAAGTTTACGCAGGTGGCATAGAAGATAAAACTAATCTACTTGCTACACGTTTAATGAAAGATATTTATGAAACTGCCGTATCTGGTTTTAAGTCAGCTAAGGTAATAGGAAACCTTTCATCTTATTTGATCCAAGCTCCAAGCAACCTTGCAGCAACTATTGGTGCAGGCATGAATCCTGTTCTTGGTCTTGGTAATGCTGTAAAAATGGCACTTGGAACACTTGGTGGAACAAAGCTAGGTGGATTACCAGTAATTAAAAAATTCGCCAATGAAGCTTCACCTATTACGCTGCAAAAGTTTGAGGACTATAAGAAGCGTAATATGATAAGTGGCAACGTTGCCTATGAAGATTTAAAGGCTGGGCTTCAAGGTAAACGCATAGGAAAGGTTCTTGAAAAGGTGACTGATGTTCCTGGTCGTGTTTACAGTTTGCCAGATAACATATTTAGAGTTGTAAACTACGAGAACAATATGAACGTCTTGAAAAAGATGATGCCAACTGCTACTGATGAGCAGATCAAAGAAATGGGTGCAAGGCTTACAACAAAGACTTATCCAAACTACGAATCAATAAGCCCTGAATTAAAAACTCTTTCAAGGGCTGGGGTAATGCCACAGTTTGTTACCTACTCTCTTGAGTTTGCAAGGACTCAATTTGAGCAAGCAAAGGCAATAAGAGACATGATGAATGGAACACTTGTTGCTAAATTAGGCGATGAGTTTAAAGATATCCCAGTTAATCAAGTAGCAATGAAGAAAGAAGCAGCCAAAAGGTTGTTAGCCATGACTACTGCTTATGCTGCTGCTACTTATGGAATCAACCAATTCAATCGTGAGACATTCACCGAAGAAGAGGAAAGGGCTTATCGAGATACAGTTGCGGCAGACTATGAAAGAGATAAACCACTTTTGCTTTCTAGAAAAAAAGATGGATCAATCAGTTCAATAAATACTTCTGTTTATCTTCCGCAAACTATATTGGCGAATCCTATTATGGCGATATTAAGAGGAGAAAACGCAGAGGAAGGAACTGAGAATCTCCTAGAGGTTCTTAGTAATGAGCTTATTGGTGAAGGATCATTTGCGTCTCAAGGCATAAACACAATGATTTCTGGTAGAGATCGTGAAACAGGGAAGCTAATATCAAATGATCCAAGCTATATAGGCAATAGATTAGATCGTGCTGCTAATTTTGCAAAAGAACTTATTCCATCTACGATTACTGCACTGCAAAAACCTGATAAAACAACTCAAGAAAAAGTTACAAGACAATTAGGACTTCGTGAAGAAGTAAGAAAAATACCAGAGGGTTTTGGATTTAAGGCTCGCGATATTTATGAGAATGTTGGCAATATTAAATCTACAATGTCTGGCCATCAATACGCATTAAAGGATGGAAGAGTTACTCCAGAACAATATCAAGATCTGATTGCAAACGAACAAAATAACTACGTTGGGAATATAGAGAATATGTTGGGTCATGTGAAGAATCTTCGGACGCTTGGTGAGACCGACGAAACAATCATACCAATGCTTAGAGATGCTGGATTCTCAAGTTTAGATACGCTTAATCTAATTGATGGAAAACTTGTTCCATTCGACCCGACAAAGCAAAAGACAACATCTGAGATGCTAGATGAAATAACTGGTAAAGATGATGCGGAAACACGTCTAAACATTAGGAACTTTATAAAGAAAGACCCCATTGTTGGAGATAGGATTTTAAATGCTTATAAAGATAAAGTACGAAGCCAAGGAATTGTTCTTTCTCCAAAGGAGACATTGATTGCTGGATTACCAACTAATGAGAAGGTCGTAAGACTTTTCCAAGAAATCCAATCAAGCCGTGACCCAGAAGCTGCAATTAGAAGGCTGTTTAAGAAAAGAATCTTGACCGAGACTGATTTGAAAGCTATTAAAATTAGACAGCAGTCAGAGTCAAACTAATGTTTGATTCTAATCAGCAAAGGTTATGATTGATGAACAACTCCAGAAGCTGAAAGAAAACTACTACGATGACCGCCCAGATAAGAGCGAGTGGTTTCTTGAAGTTAGAGAACGTGCGAAGTCACTTGCTCGGAATAATGTTGAGCATTACGCCCCCAACAAGGCTGCGTTGGCTTTATTCCTTTTATCTCAAGGTGCAAGGATAACTGAGATTTCCAAGAAAACTGGACTAGGACGTGACGTAATTCGTGGTTTAGAATGGCGGCATACAGATACTTTAGAAACAAAGCGTAAAGAGTTTTCTATGCGTTACGCCATCGCAGCACAGGAATATACCGATTTGCTATTTGAACGTGCTACACAGCTATTTGACGACCCAGACAGCCTTGCTAAGATTTCACCTGAGAAACTAGCGATTACTGTTGGCATCCTTACGGACAAGGCAGCACAGCTTACTGGCATGGCAACTACTGTCGTAGAGCATCGCAAGGGAGCCAGCCTAGATGATGCTGCGAATCTCATCAATGAGGCTAGATCACGCATTGCCAAAGGTAAGGTAGTTGAAGCTGAGTTACTATGATTTGGAGATCGCATCAAATACTTACTCCTCCAACAGACGAGGAAATAATCCAGATGACACCAGAAGAGGTGTTGTCAATACATCGTATTTATCACGAAGCTATTGAGAATGCTGAAAAAGATCCGTATCAATATGGTTTCCGTTTGCCTCACTGGACAAAAGCAGAAGAACAACTACATGAGGTTAATGAAATCCTAGCACTCGGAGGTAACAGGTCAGGGAAAACTCAATGGGGTGCATTCTCTGTTGTCCGTGCTGCGGTTGAGAATCCTAACTCTGAGATATTCTGCTTTGCTCAAACGTCTGAAGTATCCATTCGCCAGCAACAAAGTGCGGTATGGGCTTGGCTTCCAGAGTATCTAAAAACAAAGTTTACTAGTGCAAATGCCTATATCTCCTACAAGAAGAAAACAGGCTTTACTGATTCATCGTTAATCCTTCCGAATGGTTCACAGATTATCTTCAAAACATATTCACAGTATCAGAACAATCCAACGATTCTAGAAGGTGCAGAGCTTGGTTCTAGGAATCCCGTGTGGCATAATATCGGTGTATGGCTCGACGAATACTTACTTGGCCCTGAACTGATAAATACGTTGCGATTCCGACTTGCAACTCGTAACTCAAAAATGCTGGTTACGTTTACCCCGATTGATGGGTGGACTGAGGTAATTAAAGAGTATCTAGATGGTGCTACAACCATTGAGAGCCGTGAGGCAGAACTACTGAACAATGAACTTGTCCCGTATGTCCAGAAGTCTAAGAAACTCAATGCCTCCGTGCATTACTTCCATTCACAGGACAATGCTTTTGGTGGATATGACCGCATCAAAGAGACCCTCAAAGGAAGGACACGGGAAGAGATTCTGATTCGTGCTTACGGTGTGCCAATGAAATCACACGCTACGAAGTTCCCTAAATTTAACAAAGTAGTCAACGTAGTCGATCCCGACAAGATTCCTAAAACCAACATTACAAGGTATCACGTTATTGACCCAGCAGGATCTAAAAACTGGTTCATGTGTTGGATCGCCGTGGATGAAACGGGAACGATGTGGGTTTATCGTGAATGGCCTGGAGTTGATGTTGGTGACTGGGCTGAATGGAGAAATGGCAAGTGGATGCCTGGAGAGGGAGCCAAAGGGCAAGGATACGGTATTCGAGACTACGTTGATCTTATCGAGGAGATGGAAGGTGAAGAAAATATTTTTGAGAGGTTAATCGACCCGCGACTTGGAGCTGCAAAGTATCAAGTGCAGGATGGTTCATCTTCGATTATCGAGGATTTGAATGACGCTGGCATGGTTTGCATTCCCGCTCCAGGGCTTGAGATTGACGACGGACTGCAAGCATTGATTGGAAAGATGGCATGGGATACTTCCAAGCCATTGGATTCTGTCAATCGACCACACTTCTACATCAGTTCTGATTGTCAGAACATCATCCAAGGATTATCTGAATACACTGGTGACGGTGGATTAAAGGAAGCATGGAAGGATGTGATTGACGTTTTACGTTACGCAGCAATCTCTGGAATAGATCACGTTGACAATTCCGTCAGTTTAGTTACAACTCAAGGAAGCGGAGGCTACTAAGATGAGCGCAAAAAAAGAACCAAAGAAACGAGGACGGCCAGCAAAGGTCGTTGAAGATGTTATTCCAGAGATTCAAGAAGCTCCATTGAGAGCTATGATTTTAGGCACTTGCAATAACCCAACATGGGTAAAGGGTCGAATTGATGGATTTAGCGTTAATGTCAAAGTTCCTGCTCAAATGGCAAGACGCTTGATTGGAAAGCAAGTTGATGTTATCCTTGTTAATTCCGACCTTGGAGATTACTACCAATATACAGCATGAATGATATTCAACAATTAGAAGATGAGTCCCTTATCTATGTAGACAAGGAGCCTGATATTGGTGCGCTTGCAGACGCTTACGATACCTGCTTAATTGATTTAGACTATTACTTTGAATCATGCTTACGTTCTTACAATGACCGTAGGAATATTTGGGATGGTAAATCTGATGACCTTCGCAAAAACGGAGCAAATGCTTTCCCATGGCAAGGTGCTTCTGACCAAGAGGTAAACGTGGTTGGTGAACGTATTGATATGTATGTATCTTTGTTTGACCAAGCATTAGCACGTTCACACATTAAAGCCTTTCCAACGTCGATGGCGGCAATGCCTAAGGCTGCGGTTGTTTCTGGCTTCCTTAAATGGATGCGTTCATCTTACATTCCAGACTTCAAACGTCAGATGGAGCTTGGTGGTAACTATCTAATGGAAAAGGGAATCATGGTTTCCTACGTTGGTTGGAATCGTGAAAAGCGTTCTTATCTTCAAAGTGTCAGCCTTGAGCAGATTGCCGAATTATCTCCAGATCTTGTTGAGCTTATCCTTAGTGGGCAAGATGACCAAGTTTTGATTGACTTAATGCAGGAATCTTTTCCAGAGCTTTCTACTAAGAGAGCTAAGAAGGCAATTAAAGACCTTCGCAAAATGGGTGTGGCAGAAATCCCACTTCCCCGCCAAACTGTTGACTGCCCAGTCGTCTATGCTTGTGCGCCAGATGGTGAAGTAATGTTCCCATCTTACATCTCCGATCCACAACGCGCACCATATATGTTCTGGCGAACATTCCTCACGGCTCAAGAGCTAGAGAAGAAAGTAGCCAATGAAGGATGGGATAGAAAATGGGTGGATAACGCTATTGAAACTCTGCGTGGTAAAGATTCTATGTATCTCGATGGCGAGAAAGTTAAAACCCAGACTCGCTTACCAATCACTGATGACAATGACCTTGTAATGATCGTCTATGCGTATCAGCGTTTAATTGATGAAGAGGATGGTTCTGAGGGTATTTACTGCACAGTTTTCCACCCACAGACAGATGGTTATGCAAAGCATGAACTGTTGAACGGATACGATGATTATCCATTTGTAGTCACGCGACTTGCCAATGACCAAAAGAGAATGTATGAGGTGCAAACTTTCTCCGATATTCTCCGTGGCCCACAAATGCAAATCAAAACAGAGCGTGACAGTCGCATTGACCGAGCGTCTCTTGCTACTCTACCTCCTATTATGCATCCTGCTGGAAGGCCTCCTGCTGATTGGGGGCCTGGTCGCAGAGTCGGGTATCGGCGTTTGGGTGAGATTGCGTTTGGCCCAATTCCTCCGAGGGACGATGGCTCTGTTGAAAGCGAGCTTTCGATGCGTTCTCAAGCGGATAGGGCTATTGGATTAGACCTTGCGAATCCTCTTTCGTCGGCACGTCAGCAATACTATATTGGCAAGTTCTTAGATCATGTAAAAGATGTTCTTACGATGGCTTGGAAGTTGTATCAGCGAATGGGGCCAGATGAGGTTTTCTTCCAAGTTACAGGCAATCCAAACCCACAAGTGATGACCAAGGGTAGCCCAGATGAGAACTTTTCAATTATGGTTTCCTTTGATTCATTGTCGAATGACCCAGAAACAGCAGAGACTCAGTTGAAGAATATGGTTCAGTTGGTTCAGTTGGATCGTAATGGCATCATGGATGTGAACAAGCTACTTGAGTTTGCTGCATCTTCGATCAATCCTATCTTTGCTGATTACGTCTTGCAACCAGTTGAGGAAGCACAGCAGAAGATTGCGAAAAATGTCACCGATGACCTTGCTAAAATCTTTTCTGGTATCGAAGTTCCTGCTCAACCGAATGGAGCGCAGATTGCTATGCAGATGGTTCAGGCTTACGTTCAGCAGCCTGATGTTGCGGCTAGAGCGCAGTCTGACGAGGCTTTCGCTGCTCGCTTGCAGAAATACGCCAGCCAGTATCAATTCCAGCTACAACAGGCTCAGAACGCTGAGATTGGACGTATCGGAACAGCACCTGCTAAAATGGGCGGCGTGACAACTCAAGGGATGCAACAATAATTTACAATAACAACTAATAACTAAAATAATAATATGGGAATAAGAAAAATACTAAGTGATGTCAATAAGTCTTATAATGATTACCTTGACAAAAGCGAGGCAGAATATCGTGCAAAACAATCAAAATTCCTTAATGAGAAAAAACAAAAAGGATTAGAAATGCGTAAGATTGAAAATGAGCGGGAAATAAAAAAAGGAAACAAACCATTAGATCCCAAATATATTGAATATGGGTCTTTCTCAGGTTTATCACAAGCTCTTAAAGAAATGGGTCAAAGAGAAGATAGGAAAAGAATAATTCAAGAACCTTCATCCCCTTCGCGTTCTCAATTTTTAAAAGCTCGCGGAACACAATCATCTGCTATTCGTAAAATTATCAAGTAAGCAGCAATGCAATGAAAAAGAAGTCCACAGTCAACGCAGCAGGTAACTATACCAAGCCAACCATGAGGAAGGCGTTGTTTAGTAAGATCAAAGCAGGGACTAAAGGTGGAGACTCAGGCGAATGGAGTGCCAGAAAAGCACAACTCCTCGCTACTGAATACAAGAAGAAAGGCGGAGGCTACCGATGAAACCTTCTCAGCAATCACTAAAGAATTGGGGAGACCAGAAGTGGCGAACCTCCGATAGCAAGCCTAGCAAGGGTAAAAAAAGATACTTGCCAGATGCTGCTTGGAATGCTCTTAGTCCTTCTGAAAAATCTAGCACAAACCGAGCTAAAGCAAAAGGCAACGCACAAGGTAAACAGTTTGTGAAACAGCCTAAATCAATCGCTCGAAAAACGTCAGCATACCGATGAAAAGAAACACGCTTTCAAATGACATAGCTCGATGCAATGGGGTTGGGTTTGATGAAGATGGTGAGTGGGACTGGCGTGAAGGTTGCGAGACTTGTTTGCGGAGAACTGCTCCCAAGCCAGAATACTATTCTTTGATTGATCCGCCGCCGATTATTGCCTTTGAATGCGAATATCTGATTGAACCATGATCGAAAAAAGATTTACAAAAGTAGTCACGAATCCAGCCACGGGACGCAAGAGAACTGTGAAGTTTGGGCAAGCAGGTAAAGCAGCAGATGGCGGTGATCGTATTCGTCCTGGCACAAAAAAAGGAGACGCATATTGTGCTAGGTCAAATGCAATCAAAGGAGATTGGCGTAGTGATAAAAACTCACCAAATCAGTTAAGTCGAAAAAAATGGCGTTGCAAAGGTAACAAATCAATGAAATAACTCTATGAGAAAACCAAAAACAAAAGCAGCAAAGCAAGCTAAAGTCGGAAAAGTAATGAGCGAATATAAAGCTGGAAAGCTCCATGCAGGGCGTGATCCTAAAGGGCCAAAGAAAGCTCCTATCGTAAAGAATCGCAAACAAGCAGTTGCAATCGCTCTCAGCCAAGCAGGTATCTCTAAACGTAAATAACTCTATGAAAAAAACTAAATCAAATGGCTGCGGCCACGAAAGCAAGGAATACGGAAAAGGTAAAAAAGGCAAAGGATACGTCGAGATCCAGATCAAGATGGATAGGATGCCTAAGAAGCAAGCCAAGCGTAAGCCGATGAAGTAATGAGAGACTATAAAAAAGAGTATCAGGAATATCACGGGAAACCTAAACAGATTGCTCGTAGGGCTGGCAGGAATGCTGCACGTTCTAAAGCAGTGAAGCTGGGCATTGCCTCTAATGGAGATGGCAAAGATGTTCATCATAAGAACAATAACCCGAAAGATAATCGTGCTGCTAATCTTGCATGTGTATCTATAAAGAAGAATCGTGGATACCCAAGAACATCAACCAACAAACCAAAAGGCAGACTTAAATGACACCACTACCTAAACCAACTATTCAGCAAGCAGTTGCGGCTTTATCCGACAGGGACGAGTTTAAAGCAATCATTCAGTTTATCAAAGACGAGCGTGAGAGATTCTTTGCAGATCTTCGCCAGTGTGTAGATACCCACGAAGTAATGAAGATCGTTGGCAGCGTAGCAACATTAGATGAGCTTATGTCACTACTTAAAGACGAGAGTTGACATTAACCCACAAAATGCTTTTATTTCTTTGCCGTTGTGTTTTTCGGTGTGCGCTGGTGAATGTCTGACCACTGTAGGCAGCGCGTGTTTGTGTGTTCAGAGAGCCGTAGGGGTTAATTCCTCTACGGTTCTTCTGTTTTGCACTTTAACGCATCAAGCCTTCTCGCTGTGATTTGAATAACTTCATCTAATCGTTTAATCTCATCAAGAAGTTCTTTCTTTGTCATTTTACTAAGTTGCTTGTGTCCTGTTTTTTGTGGTCTCAAATCATTCATGTTCGCTGTTGGTTACGAGGTTAGTTTTTTTCTTAGTTAATTTAAAAAGAATGTTTATTTTTTGTTGGGTATGTCAAGTTAGCCTTTACCTATTGTGCGATTATTAAACAAGAGAATTAGTTCGTTTCACTCAAAATTATTCTCCCCGAGAGGATAAAGCCAAACCGATCTCTTAGGGCTACGTTTCCGTATTCCTATGTTCCTTGGTTCACCATGCAGAACCCCTGCTTCCAGAGACCTGATTCGGTTTTACGCTCTTCCCCCCGCTTCGGATTGTGCCGTTACGGATGCTAGGTGACAGATCGGAGTCAGAGCTAGCCGCGAGCCTAATGGTGATGAAGCCTTGCAGCTCCTTTGCCCGTTCACCTGGCTGTCTAGTTCCAAGTGAAACTAGCCTAAATGAGAAAGGCTAGCACAAGGAAGTAGAGAACTCGTGCTAGCCATTTCAGCCATGCGTTTAAACGTGGCGGGAAAACTGTGACGTGAGCTCTACTTCTCGTCGAGGAAAATTTACGCATATTTTTCTGATAACGCAACATCTTTTTTATATAAGTTAAAAATAAATTCAAACACATGATTAAAGCGAATTAACATCAACTATTGACAACTGTAACAAATTCGCGTTAATGTGCTGCAAATCGCACCGCCGAGCGTAAATGGCGTTCCTACTATGAGCAATCCAGAAGCTACCGCTGAAGCTATCGAATCAGTGTCCAATATGTCATTTGAAGAGCTAGTAGCTCAGAGAACGGCAAGACAAAATCCAGAAACTGAATCCGAGGCACAAACCGAAGAAGAAGAACCCGAAATCGAGGAGGAAGAGATTCCTACCGAAGAAGAGGAGACTGAAATCGAGGAAGAACCCGAAGAGGAGGAAGAGGAAAGTGAAGTTGATCTACTGTCGTTGACCACGGAGCAGATTCAATCTTTAGCCAAAAAAGGTAAAAGCCGACTGCTTCAACGCATTGGCGAGCTAACCGCTCAGAAAAAAGCCTTAGAGGAAAAGATTCAATCTCAACCCAAAGTTAAGGAGGTTCCCCAAGAAGAAATTCCGATTCAGATTCGAGAAATAAAATCACTCGATGAATTAGATGCGAAATATGAAGAACTTGAGAACACCCTTGAAGAAACGGAAAAACTATTGAGAGATTACCGAGATTATAATTCTGAAGATATAATTTTAGTAGGCGAAAAAGAGTTTACCAAGAAGCAGATTGATGACGCTAACTTCATTAGCCGCAAGTCATTGAATAAATACATACCTGCCCAGAGAGCCAATATCCAACGGATGGCTCAAATGGATCAGTTGAAAAATCAATACATTGCAGCTGCACAAGAAGAAGTTCCAGACATTACGGATGAAACCACGACTGTCGGGAAACAATTCAAGGATTTAATGTCTGACCCGCTTATCGAAAAGCTACGGAAACAAGTTCCTGAAATTGGCTACCAAATAGAATACATCCTGGCTCATGCGTCAAACTCCATCAACGGTGGAACGAGAATTAAGAAGCAACCTGCGGTGGGGAATAAGCTGAAAATCAGCCCATCTCCGTCCCCATTTGGTGCGGGTGCTGCTAAATCCTCGACCTCTGCCAAGACGAAAGTTGTCGATGCATATACCCGCTTTGAAAAGAGTGGGAGTCCAGAAGAATGGGTTGCTGCCAGAATCGCTAAATACAAATAAATTTAACTAACTAAGAAAATGCCTATCTCAAATACTTATCAGCCATCAGCCCCAGCCGCAAAAGCGGGTCAGGGTTCCGCCGTCTCCAACCGCGAGGATCTAAGCAACGAGCTTTCCATCCTTGCTCCAGAAGAGACTCCTATCCTTTCGCTCTGCGGCAAGGGTAAAGCATCTGCCACCTACTCCGAGTGGACTGTTGACTCCCTCGCTTCCCCAGCCACAACTGGTATCAGCGAAGGTTCTGACGTTACCTCGTTCTCCGACAAGTTCGCAGATCGCGCTCGTCTTGGAAACTACATCCAACTCATGCGCCGTGACTACATTGTATCCAACCTTCAACAAGCTGTAACCAGTGTTGGCCCTGCAAACGTAGCCCAAGCAGAAGCTAAATCCATGCGTGAGATCAAACGCGACATCGAAGCAACCATCGCCTCCGATAACGAGATGACTGTTGAAAACGGTGCTGGCACTCCTTACGGAATGCGTGGTCTTGGTAAATGGATTCAGTCCTCTGCCCAAGCAACCAACCCAGTTCCTGCTGCTTACCGCACTCCTTCTGGTTCGATCATCGCATCGACCCTTAGTGAGTCATCGTTCAATACAATGATCGGCTCTATCTTCTCCAAGAATGGTGAGATGAACAGCCTGACTCTTGTTGCCAACGTAGCACTTCGTCAGCTTATCAGCAACTTCACCCGTGCAACCCCTGCTTCTGCTGGTGTTACCTACCACGTCAACCAAGACGCTACGAGCAAACAAATCACCCTTTCGGTGAACCTGTATGACTCCGACTTCGGTCTTGTAAAGATCGTCAACGGTAACCCTAGCTGTATGCCAACTGGTTCAACCAACGTAGGTTACGTCCTCAATCCTAAGTATCTGGGCTTCAACACCCTCATCCCTATGGGTGCTACTCGCCTTGAGAACCAAGGTGGTGGTGAGCGTGGATTCATTGACGTTGCAGGAACTCTGTGTGTCAAACATCCACAAGCACATGGTAAAATCGCTTACTAATCTAAACTAAAAATAAAGAAATAAAATTATGCCTCAATTAGCTAATCAAGAATCGCGTGGGTATACCCACTACTTCCGCATGACTGCCACTGACCTTGTTGCTGCTGGCACTTCAGCAAAAACAATCGGTGTAGTTCCTCGCGGTGGTATCGTCACCAATGCTTCTGTAACTGTTATCAGTGCAATCGCAGGGGCTACTGACATCACCCTGACGCTTGGCGTTACTGGCACTGCTGCTGGACTTATTGCATCAACTGACCTTGATGCTCTTACCGCAACTGCTTACAACACGGGATCGCTAGTCGATACCGAGCCTGGTTACATCAACAACACTACATCACCAGTAAACATTATCGCTACTCTTGGCGGCAGTGTTTCAAGCATCACTGGTGGAGAGATTGTTTTTGGTCTGACCATCCTCGATCCATTCGCAATCACCCCATAAACCCAAACTTAGGGGGGGAGGTAAAATCTCCCTCCCTTTTCTTTCTTTATGCTTGTTGACGAAGAAATCGACGCTGCCCTTGTCCGTGAGTTATGTTCTGGACGCAAGTTCATCGAGAGCTTGGAGAATCGCAGGGAAATTGAAGCCGCAGCAGAAGCAAGAAGAATGCGTGAAGTAAAGTCCGTAGCAGGGAAACCTGTTGGGTCTATTCCGCAACGCGAGTATATGTTGCTCGCACAAAAATACGGAAGCGAATGCTGGGATAACCGCGAATTCGTCCGTGACTTTTTCAAATCACAATCACACCTCAAAGCAGGTAATATTTAATGCAGACAAGAACCTACGCAGAACTACTTTCTTTAATTCAGTCTCTGAGCGGGGTTATCTTTGCAACCCTTGAGCTTGGGAGAATAAAAGCTCTAATCAATCGCCGTGCATTAAGGGCGTATCGTTCTACGAATTACTGGCCTCGTTTCCTCAAGATTGGGGAAGAACGTGTTGTCACTAACGATGTAGTCCCCTATACGGAGTCTGGCAAGAGTTCGATTGACACTTATTTGCGTATCCATGTGCAAGCTCCGTATGTAACTACTTCTGTGCAGGAGTATGACATTATGGTAACGGCGGATGGTGCTACGTTGGTAGCTGGTAATACTGCTCCTACTTCAGCGTTTGTTACCTATAAGGCACAATTCAGCGATACCTTCGGGGATCTCGCAAATGAGTCCACCGCTATTCCTGCTGAGTGGTTTCAATACATGGCACATGGGACGTATGCCGATTATCTCCGTGCTGAAGGACAACAAGAGAAAGCAGCATTGGCAGATCAAGAAGCTGATATGTTGCTCCAGGAGGAAATGGTTCGTATCGACGAGCAACATACTTTACAGATGGTTGCAAACAGGATTTTTACTAACGCTAATATGCAGATGCGCTACTAATGAATTACTCACTTGGAAATATGCTTTGTAGGGGGGATTCATTGGATTCCGATGGACTTTCCCTTAACCTCCAGTTCGCCACCGACAAGACCCTCACGGCTCGCAAAGGGCCAACGCCTGTGTTTACGCGAGCATCTGCCGCTACCTATTATGGTCCATTGGTTGACTATGGTTCATTAACGGCTTTTATAAGCAATTCTATATCAAGTGACAGATCGGAGTGGTCGCAAGATGACGGAACTCAGTTTATTAGAATTTATTACACTTCAACTAGGTGGGTAATTGAAGTTACAGTTGGAGAAGATGTAACGGAATACTTTGCTGCACTTGGCACAGAGTTTAGACCAGAACAAGCAAACTGGAGTGCATCTGGTGCGCCATTTACGCCAACTACCAGTAGCACATTTGGTCTCGTTAGAGTAGGAACAAACGAGCCACGTTTCGATCATAACACTACCGCGCCAAATGCTTGCCGTGGTTTATTGATTGAAGAATCACGGACTAATTTAGTATTCCCAAGTGCAAGCTTCTCCACCCAAACTCGCACGGTTACCGCAGGATCTCACACATTTTCCTTTTATGGAACAGGAACTGTTGTTTTATCGGGTGCAGCAATAGCAACAATCACAGGAACTGGAGCCTTCCCAACACGAACCACGCTTACATTTACTACGACTGCTGGAAGTCTTACTTTAACAAGAACTGGCAGTGTAACACAAGCACAACTAGAACTAGGAGGATTTGCAACGTCCTACATCCCGACTACCTCAGCATCCGTGGTTCGCAGTTTGGATGTTTGCAGTATCAGTTCAATCGCTTCGTTTTACGGTTCTGGTGCTGGAACAATTTTTACAGGGACACAATTTAACGGAGCTAGTCAATTAAACGGGGTTTGTGGTTTCTTTGCGGGAACGAATCAAGTCGCAATTAGTCGTTTAGTTAATAACACAAGAGCGGTAACATTTGGAAATGCACCTAATTTAACCATTAACTCTGGAACATTAGCATCAACGCTTTTTGTAAAATCTGCTTTTGCCTTTAATACAAATGATGGTTCATTTGCAAACAATGGAGTGTCGGCTGGAACGTCAACATCCGTTGGAATTCCAAGTGTAACAACTTTTGGAATAGGGACAAATGGAAGTCAAACCATGCAATCTGGAACAATATCAGAAATCAAAGTATTTAAGAAACGCCTAGCCAACGCTAAGCTGCTTACCATAACAGTATGATCGACTACCTCCTAAAATTTCCAAGCAAGTCCGTAGCAGAACAGTTCGGCATCGCCAGCGGTTACGCAGTGGATAACGAGGGTGTCATCGAGACAACCCTAGCAACCCATGAATACGCATTGCACGAGATCGGTGAGCATAACGGGACTGACTACTGGGTTCTCTTCCGTGACCTTGTGGGACTCCCAGTTCCCGAAGGTGCTGACCCGTTCATCTTTTGGTCGTCCACTTGGACTGTAACCGATGAGGATGGTAACGAGATACCTGTTCCTAGACCAGAAGATCAACCCGATGTTCCAGCTATTTTTTGGGCATGACTAATTACGACAATGCACGAGAATAGCACAACCTACAACGTAATCAACGGACTCATCGGTGCTAGTGCATCATTTTTAGGGGTCGTTACACAGTTTCAAGAACAACTAGATTGGGTGTTAAAAACAACCTCGACTTCTCTGCTCATATGTGTTTCAATCGTGACGCTTTACAATCTATTAAAGAAAAGAAAACCATGAAAACAATCCTAGAATATCTAAAACAAGAATCTACTTGGCGCGGAATTATTGCCATTGCAACTGCTTTCGGCATCAAATTAGCACCAGAACAAGCTGAGTCAATCATCGCTGGTGGTCTTGCTGCTATCGGTTTAATCAATACCTTTAAAAAGGGTTGAACCTAATAAACACAATCAACCTTGCTCTCCGTGCTTATATATTGTGGGCAGAGAGTTCGGTTGATCGTGAAATAGATATTATTGAAGATGAAATCGACACCCTTGCTGCTAGTGGCACTCCTGCTGACAAGCTGCGTATCGAAAGACTCGCTTCCAGACTTCAATATAAACGCAAGTGCATTGCACGATCCAGAGACGATTCACCTACTTGAAGGAGTAGAATATAATTTCTCAGAAGGAACGCTAATCGGGCGTGGGCAAAGATTTCATAATGATTACTCATATCGCAGGGCAGTAATCATCGGTGAAAAAGGAAGAGTAACTGAATAATACTGATCATGGCAACAAATCAAAAAAAAGACCTTGTATCAGAAATGATACGCATTGCTACGGCAGAAGTCGGCGTTCGAGAAGTAGATAATACAAACTGCGGAGTTCGTGTCGATGAATACAAAGCAGCAACATGGTTGAATCCAAAGAAGGGTTGGCCTTGGTGTGCAGCCTTCGTCTGTTGGGTAATCCGTGAAGCATTAGCATCTTCTGGAACTAAGCAAACTAAGACATTCAAACGTCCACGAACCGCTGGAGCATGGGATTTCGAAAACTGGTCAATCGACCAAGATTCTACAACATGGTTACGGAGAAGTCCTGCCAGCGATATTGTTCCTGGCGACATTGTAATGTTTACCTTTTCCCACATTGGCATTGCTGTATCTGCCCCAGACGATAAAGGCAACGTGACTACTGTGGAAGGAAACACAGATATAGCTGGGTCAAGAGAGGGCGGTGGAGTTTACTTAAAGACACGCAATCTTTCTAAAATTCGTTCACGCATACGTTTCAATATCAAGCAAGGATAACATGAAGATAAAACCTCCCGCATTTATAAACATAGGCGGAAGGAGAATAGCTATCCGCATCGACCCTAAGTTAGAAGCATGGGGAGAATACCACGCAGACGAGCGTAAAATAGTTCTTGCATCAAGAACACTTGAGAAGCAATCTACATTGCGTGAGACCCTACGCCATGAAATACTTCACGCATCTCTTGACATTGCTGGATTATCCTATCTAACTACTTATCAAGAAGAAGCAATAGTGCGCTGCATTGATAATATCTTCTACCCTGCTTGGGACAAAGCTCGCAAACAACTAATTCCATCAGAATGAACAATCAACCGCACAAAAAGCGGTTGTTATGTCCAGTTTAAGCAACATTATACGCAAATGAAACCATTGAAAAGCAAGTCTAAAATTATCGTCCTCCTTTCCGACTTGCATATCGGCTCGGTAGTTGGACTATGGCCGTCTGAGTTTATATCCAATGAAGGATTCCCGATCGGGCAAAACCCATTTCAGAAATGGCTATGGGCTTGCTGGGAGGACTGCCATAAGTGGATTGCTAAAACCGTAGGCGATCAACCCTATGATCTTGTTATCAACGGAGACTTGGTAGAAGGCATCCACCATCGGACGACTCAAGTAATGAGTGCTGACGTTGGCGATCAATCTTCCGCTGTGATTCAAATTCTAGAGCCTATTACAAGCAAGGCAGCATCTCTCCATATTATCAAGGGAACGGAATGCCACACACGCAATGACGAGATTCGACTTGGTAGAGTTTTAGGCGCATCGAAGAATCCAGAGAACGGACAAAACGCTTGGGATAACTTGGACATTGAGATTAACGGGACGCTTATTAACTTTGCTCACCATATCTCTGCTACTTCTCGACCATACCTTGAAGCTGGAGCGCACAGTATTGCTCTTGGGACTATTACTCATTCCCGTGCAAGAGTTGGAAAACGTGTTCCATCGGTGATCTGTCGAGCGCATAGGCATCGTCACGGTATCTGGACTGACGGCAACCAGGCATCGCTCATAACAGGTGCGTGGCAGGGGCTTACCCGTCATGGTCACAAGGTTGTCCCAGATGCTATTTCAGAGCCTTCCTGCATCATCCTAGACGCAAGAACAACCGAAACAGGCGATCTACCACTATTTCATCAACGCAAATACATACCATAATGGCAAAAAACATACCAAAAGTAAACGGAATGGACTGGATTATTCAAAACTTCAGCCAACAATCGCTTGATCCAGACGAGTTCACCGTGCAAATGGTGGTTGATAAATCAGGAGCAAGCGATGACGCAGTGAGAGGTCGGCTGCAAAGAATGCGTAAAAGAGGAGAGTTGACCAGCCGTAAGATCGTATTGGATGGGACTCCCACTAACGTCTACAAGCGAGTGTTAGTGGAAGCCTGACCATCCGTGTTAGCACTACAATTCGTGATCTGATTCGCTAAAATCGTAGTATCGGTATATTTTTTCCATGATAGCGGTGTGAACAGCTTCCTCGATTTGCTCGTAGGATGGATCTTCCGTATGTTTATGCGCTCTTGAAACGCCATGACGGCATCCTTCTTCGATACAATCATTTAGTATTACTAGGTGTTTTGGTTTCATATCATTATTTTTTAGTTCCATATGTTGCGATTAGTAGAGAATCTGCGGTTGCGTGAGTTACCTTCATGCTGGGGAAAAGTTCTTGAGCCTTTTGCTTGGTTATGTTCTTGTTGCCCTTCGTCATGCATCCAAGTTCTTTCTGCCAAACTTGTGGTCTGACTCTAGTGAAAGGTATCCCCGCTG
>Ga0209296_1000689_pt1 | contig 28693 bp, 55 predicted proteins | sample S_130206_EF_Meta_FD_187319 | JGI IMG/M metagenome (GOLD analysis project Ga0209296, IMG submission 187319) | Freshwater microbial communities from Lake Simoncouche, Canada to study carbon cycling - S_130206_EF_MetaG (SPAdes) (version 2) | ecosystem: Environmental > Aquatic > Freshwater > Lake ... | reverse complement strand
AAAGCGGTCATCACCCTTGCTCTCATTTGAGGATGCAGGTGTGTTCAGCTTTTCGATTTCTTTGGTGAGACGGTCGAGGGAGTTTGAGGACTTCTTGAGTGTTGCAAAGTTTGACATAGTATGTTCTCCGTATGTTACAGTGTATATGTTGTATAGTAACAGAACTTTCTCGTTCTGTCAAGTTATTTAGCCTCATTCGGCTTCGCATTTAAGGCTTTCCTTAAATTTCTTTTCTTGCACCGTAATCTCACCATTGGTTCTAGAGTTACAGCACATCCAGCATGAGCAGGCTTTTAAGTTGTTGGCATGCCTACGAACCCATGCTAGTTTCCATTCGTCATTGTTTGTGTATTGGAATACATCATCGGCAACCTTCATGGCCTTTTTGAACTTCTTGGCTTCCGATATACGCCGTTTGGCTCGGCTCTTGTTCTTTTCTGGAAATGTTTTCATTGATCTTATCCTTCAAAATGGATTTCATCTTCTTATCATCACACACTAAGAACGATGTGAATTTTCTGATAAGCATACTCATCCTACCCCAAACAATATCATCTTTTCCATACTTAGCATCATAGGATTCTGTGAGGCCTAGATACTTACTTAGCAGTGCAAAGGTTTCAAGTGACATATCACCCTGCATATACATTCGAATAGGCAGAGCATAGTTGTCGGTAGGCTTGAAAGCCAGTTCAGGTGCTTGTATAAAGAACAACTTATCAAGTTCATTACCAAACATATATCCTAGTGATTGCTTGCGCTTACGATACTCGGTGAAGCGGTCTTTAGCCTCTTCATCTAGAAAGTGACCGATCCATCTCTTATCTGCAATGAATGTGGCGATAAGATAATCGTGCATATCGTTCTCGTCACAAATCCTAGAGAGTCTTTGATAGTGCAATTTATCTTTATTAGACAGGAAGGTTTCTTGTGTAAACCTCACCTTACCTTTATATTTCACAAAGTCATAACTCTCGGTTGTAAAGTGGTTCTTGAGAGCCATGAACATGCAGAATGTATCAAAGGCTGAAAGTCTCATCGGTAATCCAACCTTTATTTAAGAATTTGTCGAAACGCCATGTGCTAGGATAAGGTGCTGTTGGATTAGGTACCAGCTTCTTACTCATTATCGAGTCGTATGTGGATCTTGAGATATAAAGTTTATCATCATGTGGAACATATGAAACACATGCATGTAAGAAGTCGAAGTGAGCAATCAACTCCTGACGAGTTCTATACTTGGTGAAGATGAATTGGTAATCTATATCACCAATACTATGATCGACGATTGCTGTGATGTTCTTGTTCTTGAGATAGTCTAGTTGTTCTTTGGTTCTTATTACACTAAATTTAATTTCATTTGTGTTGAGTTTTTCTGCCACAGCCATATTTTCATCACAGTCTAGAAAAAAGATATCATAGTCTTTAGGTCGTTCGTTGAGAAACATAGAAGCAAAACAACCACCAGCTAATGTATACCTTGGTTGCATACCTCTGAACATCTGTCTAGTGAAGTCGAGATCGGCACAAATTTCTTTGGCTCGACTTTTGACCAGCTTAATGTTAAATTCTTCCATAGAGTTAAACGCTGATGCAGGTTTCATAGGGTCATCATAGGTCTGATAATGTCCACTCATACCGTTTAGTGATGTACCAACACCAGTGTTCGGAGGTGTACCACCTGTACCTGTAGAAGTCCATATGGCGGGACCTACAGTTTTAGTTCGAATCAAGTTGTCAATATCTACAGCCATGTTTTAACCCCAGATAGAAAGTTTCGCAGTATTAGACTTAGGTAAGAAGTTCAGTTCTTCAGCCTCAAGCTTGATCTTAGACTTGAGCGCACCAGAGATTAGTTTGGCGGCTAGTTCAATTTCAAGGCCTGTTTGTTCGCAGTGCAAGACGATAGCTTCCATATATGAAATATCTTTTTCCCATACAAGTTCTTCGATCTCTAATGAAAAGTTGGTGATTTCTTCTTTATTTGCCATGATGTAAAAGGGAGAGGCTTTCACCTCTCCCAATCTCCTTATCCGTTGGATACAAAGTCGTTCAGCTTCTTAGCAAGTTGTGCAATTTCATCCTCATCAATAGTGGGCGTCTTTGGAAAAGCAGGCACAGAATCATTGTTTTTCGTGCAAATTTCACGCTTCGCAAACCAATCTTGTTCAAGACGGTTACGTTCATTGAATGCTTTTTCTGTGAGGATATCTTTAGCGAGGTTCAAGAGTTCTAAACGAATCTCGAATGGTGTTTTTGACATGATAGTCTCCTGTGTTTGTGTGTCAAAGCGCCGCTGTTCCGATTCGAACGGAAGTCCTAGTCTTATCGATCTGTGTTTCCCATCAACACCGACAGCGACATAAAGTGGGCCCGTTCTGTTTCGAGGTGGAACCCATACCCAATGAGATTAAGCCGCTAGGCGTGTCTCAAATGCAAAGTTATCGTTTGCTGCATTTATGTTTTGCCTTGGTCTACTCTGACTTTTACTCGTAGATCGATTCTATTTCGGGCCCATCAAAGATACATAGCCGAGACTTCTACTCAGGTGGCATTAGCTAACTGCCTTAAAAGGTCAACAACCTTCTATGTATCTATGGTGGACCCGCTCGGTACTGCCCCGAGGTCTCTTCCGTATATTATGTCATTATCAACAACCTTAGCATCTATATTTATATCACAAGTGGCCTCTGTTGGCAACCTCAGAGTTTACTCATCTTTTCAATCAACCAAACACAGGCCGCTACGCAGATACCCATTCCAAGCATAGCAATAGCGATGGATCCTGCTCCAGGTCCTACATATTTGTCAAGCATCACTATCAGTGGAAGAAACAGAAACCCGATTACAAAACCACTGAACAATTTCCAAGTCATATTCATGATAATCTCACTCTTTAATTTTAACTCGAAAGCCCATTCCCTCTAAGACTTGCTCACCGGGGAGTTTGATGATACCCCTATCACATAGGTAGTTCACCGTTAACTCAATGCCATCAATCTTACCATGCTTTCTATTCCACAAAGCACAATAACCGAAGAGACATGCGAAGATAGGGATAGCCCAAATTTCAATATACATTAGAATGTTCCTTTTTATAGGCTTCGATTTTATCCATCAGTGAGTCAACATAGTCATTTCGGTTCTTGATAAACTCTTGAGGTTTATCCTCATGATCAACCGATATGATAATCACAATCTGTTCGATCTTGATACCAGTTAGTTCTTCATACATTAGTGAGTAGGCTGTTCCCTGTTCAAAGTAGTTTTCGATCCACGATTCTTTCTTAATCCTCAACGAGGTCTTGAAGTCGATGATTGAAGGCACACCATCATACTCGGCAATCACATCGGTTCGACCAGCCAATCCGAGAGCCTCCGAATACAATGGAGATTCAATATAATGTATCTCGTCGATCTTGTCAATATATGGTCTAGCATCATTGAAGGCCTGTTTCATATCAGGCATAACATCTTCAAAGATGATACGCTTGCTTTCGTTTAGCAGATACTTTTCCATCATGTTATGAAATTTGGTACCACGAAGGCTTGCACGAGTCTTGATACGTTCAGCTTCTTCTAAGCCGACCTTGTCCTGCCACTCGACAAGTTTTTGCTTCTTGAAGTGACCTAGCACGGTGGTGACGGAGGGTAGCTTGTTACCGCTTGGTGCAGTGTAGAACCGCTTACCATCAATGATCTCGTCTGGCAGCGGTTCTAGTTTGACCAAGTTTGTCTTATGACGGAACGTTTTCATATTTCACTTTCTTGATAAAGATATCAACCACTTTCTTCCAACTGAATCGTTCCGCATAATTTCTACAGACCATTCTATCACAATGGACGGCTGTGTCAAGTGCTTTTTGCAAGTCATCATCAACACAGCCAACAGATGGAATGATCACATCTTTTGGTCCCGTTACGTTATATGCGGCTACAGGTGTTCCACAGGCCAGTGCTTCTAGCATAACCAAACCAAAGGTATCTGACTTGCTAGGGAAAACAAACACTTCAGCATTCTGGTAATACCATGCAAGAAACTCACCCGTCATCGAACCTTTGAATTGAACATCAGGATACTTTTTCTTGAGTTCTTTGAGTTGCGGTCCATCACCAACAACGACCTTCACACCATTATACTTGAGATTGAGAAACGCCTCGATGTTCTTCTCTTTAGATACTCGACCAACAAACAACGCAAATTTAGGATCTGCTTTTGGTTGGTTATCATAATCCCAAAACAATTCCGTATCAACACCTCTTGCCCAAGCCATGCAGTTCTTGAAACCTTTCTTCTCAAGGTCAAGACGTAGCGACTCGGTTGCAACAAATATACCTTTACCTGCATTATGAAACCATTTGAAATATGGATAGGTGATACATGTGGGTATGTTAAAGTATGCTTTGAAGTATTCAGGAAACTTTGTGTGATAGCTAGTAGTAAACTTAACTTTTTTTCTCACACACCACTTACGCATTGCATAACCGATAGGACCTTCGGTTGCAATGTGAATAAACTCAGGTTGAATAGAATCGACGACTGTTTGAATCTCTTTTTGATTGGGAAAGGCGAGTCGGAGTTCTGGATAGAATGGGTTTGCGTGTGTTTTGAATGAGTGTGGTGTAACAAATTCAACCTCACCCTTTGCATACTCTTCTATCTTCTTGAGAGTGGTCACCACACCGTTGATATGTGGTGACCATGTATCAGATACAATCAGGATTTTCGACATTTTGTCTCCAATGAATGATTTCAAATCGACCATTACAGTGTTCAACCAATGCGGTGCATGATTCAACCCAATCACCACAATTCATATATTCTATACCATTTATAATATCCATATTAGCCGAATGAATATGCCCGCAGATAATACCATCAACGTGTTTAATTCTAGCGTAATGCGTGAGAGAATGTTCATAGTTACCTATAAAGTTGACAGCTTCTTTAACTCGTTGCTTTGCCCACTTTGATAATGACCAATAAGGTAGTCTAAAGTATGAACGTATCTTATGTACCAGTGTGTTTATGTTTAGTAAGCCAGTATAAGCCCAATCACCGATATGAGAGAGCCAAGACATATTCATAGTAACGAAGTCAAACTTATCGCCATGAATGATGATATACTTTTTACCTAGAACACTTTCATAGATCATCTCATCATGCAGTTCAACAGCACCAAATGAATGCTCTAGAAACTGTCTCATAAACTCATCATGATTTCCAGGAATATAAAAGACCTTCGTACCTTTGCGAGACATACGAAGGATCTTTTGTATTACAGTTGAGTGTTCTTGAGGCCAATACCAGCCTTTCTTTAGTCGCCAACCATCAAAGATATCGCCGACTAAGAAGAGATTTTCGCATTCTACATCTTTTAAGAAGTCTAGTAAAAGTTCAGACTTGGAACCTCTGGTGCCCAAGTGAACATCAGATATGAATACGCTTTTATATCTTTGCATTAGTTGTTGCTTTTTATATGCTCTTTGCCGACCTCGATGTTACGTTCTTTCAATGTCTTACGAAATGCTTTCTCTTGAGTGATGTGCCAAGCCCATTTACCAGCCATGTTAGTGCCTGTGTTTGGACCCACCTCTTCAAAATATTGCTTTAGCTTCTCACGATATTCTTTATCACCAATGTTCATAATCACTCCTTAAACGTAAAGGATGGTCTCTTAGCTTCTGGCTTGTTCTTCTTATATTGCGTTTCACCATATGGGTTTCTTGCATTATAAGCAGTGTTACCGTAGCTAACCTTCTCACCCTTCTTCTCTGTGCCTGTGTAGACCGCAGTGCCTTTACCGGTCGGTGAACGATGAATGAAAGCATCTTGGTTGTGGTGTGTCGAAAGTTCTTTCGCATGTTTTAGCAGTTCAGCACTATCTTCTTTCTTAGAGCCTTTAGCAAAAACATGGATGGAGTTCTCTCTGCCTACTCCGCCACCTTCATCCCACTTGCCTTCAGTCTTGCGAAATCCGTAACCACGGTCTTTCCATTGCTTCTTCAACTCAGCCATTCTAGCACCATTTTCATCAGGTGTCAAGTTATGTCTTTCAGCGGACATGACGATAGAATGACGGCCTTCAGCATCAAGCTTAGTCATACGGGAGAGAGGATTACCTTCTTCTAGGTGTTCCTTTTTCTTCTTCTTGCGGAAGGCCAGCATAGGGTCATCCGCCTGTTCTTTGATATATTCTTTGAATTTTTTCATAGTCCCATTTCCGTTTTCTGGATGATATAGTCCTTGACAACTCCAGAGCGGACGATATCCTCTTTCTGGAACTCAATGTGTCTGAAACTATTTATTTTATGGGTAATCTTCATAAACTGTGTGATGCCTTCTTTTTCATGAGGCTTGTTCAGGTCTGTCTGACGATAGTCACCACAGAAGATGATACGAGAGTTATTGCCCATTCGGGTCATGACTGTATCCAGTTCTGACATGAGCATGTTATTGGTTTCATCCACGATAACAATGGCATTGTTGAATGTCAAACCTCTAAGGAATGATGTGGTTGTAAACTCAACCAGTTTCTTCATCTTCAATATGTCATAGCCATCTCCGCGACCAAATAGATCATCACAAATTTCTTTATATGGTTCTTCATAGACTTTGATCTTATCTTTGATAGAACCTGGAAGAAAACCCATATCTCTAGATGGAACCACAGAACGAATTAGGATGATTCTCTCCGCATCAGAACGGCCGGATAGAATATCTTTCAATGCGAGATATAGAGCGCAGAATGTTTTGCCTGTGCCTGCATAACCATGTAACATTAGATTGTAACCATCGTGATATGCATCAAAGGTGTTCTCTTGGTTAACTGTGAGAGGTTTGATGCTTCTCAATTCAAAATGATTCACTGGACGGTGCTGTTGCTGTGTGTTTGTGTTGATTGGCTTTTTAGGCTTCTTGGACATGGTTGCTCCTTTAAAAGCAAAAGAAGGCGACCTTTCGGTGCACCTTCTTTTGGTATTTCGATTTCTATATTTTGAATTGATCTTACTCAATCAAATCTCTTTTGCTATTTGCCATCTCTTCTCGAATACGTCTTTGTTGGCACCAGGCGCAGAGGCTTTGACCTTACCCAAGACATACTTCTGGAAGTCTGCTGGTGGTTTGGTAACACCGATACCTACTGGATCAACTAAGTTCATACGAAAAGTCTGGTTAACCTCAGGATGTTCTTTGAGGTATGCTTCTAGCTCATTATAGGACATGGTGAGTTCATACTCATCACCTGTCTTTGGATTCTCAAATGAATATACTGGCATTGTTGACCTTATTTATGCAACCTGAGTGTTCAACCAATCAGGCGGATTTCTCTTCGTCCACTTATGTAGGTGAGTTTTGCCTAGCTTATAATAGTTTCGATAGTTCTCAATCGAATCTTTCGATACAAGATACTCGGCTGCCATGGCTGGTGTGACAGGCGTGAAGGCTTTCTTTGAAATGTTCTTAGGTGGATTAAAGAGTTCATTGACCATATCGATGCACTTGTGATCTTTACCGTAGCGAAAACCATACTCAGAGATAAGTGACAGGAAATGGTTGAACAACCATGTGTAGTTCTGGTGGTTCTCTCGGCACCAGACAGCGGAGGGGTGGTTCATATGAGTAGCTTGATAGAGAACATCTTCACGCTCATCCGAAAGTTTCCAACGCCTCACCTTGCGGTATCGAGCAGGCAATGAGCCGTCAACCCACCTCTGTTCAACCGACTCTACTCCGTCTAGGACACGGTGAGCGGTCGATAGAAGCTGTGCAGTCTCAAGGATCATCTTGACCACATGCTTATCGACCATATATTCAGCACATTTCTGAGGGTCATTATCAAGATAGAAGATATTCATTTCCTGTCTCCGATGAGATTCAATAGGCTTGTAAAGATATTAACAAAGTCAAGATATAGATTCAATGCACCTATCACTCCGGACTTCTCTCTTTCTTCGCCGACTGTTTCATAATATGCTTGTTTGATTTGTTGCATATCATAAGCTGTAAATCCAACGAAGATCACTACACCTAATGCACTACATACCATCTGCAATACACTACTTTGTAGAAAGATGTTGACCAATCCAGCAATCACGATACCGATCAATCCCATCATTAGAAACGAACCAAAATTACTAAGGTCACGTTTAGTGGTATACCCCCATATTGCAGTGGTTCCAAATGTGGCTGCACTGATAAAAAATACCTGAGAGATAGATGCCATGGTGAACACGGCAAAGATGCTACTAAGGCTTAGTCCCATCAGGCCTGCAAATATAGCTAGGCATAGTTTAGCTGTGTGAGTTTTCATATCATTGATAAGAAACCCTATGGCGAGTGCCATACCGATAGGTGCCAGCATCACCAGCCACTTGAGGGGGCTTCCCCATATGGCCTGCATCAGTTCTGGGCTGACTCCAACCGCATAGGCGACAATACCACTAATACTTAGTGCCATCGTCATATAATTGAATACAGATAATAGATATTTTCTAAGCCCCGCATCATAGTATTGATAAGGGCTGGTTTCTGTAGCTATCCATGGATTATTCAGCATATCACCACTCCGTTGTAGTTGTTTTACCAGTATACTCATATATGTATGAGAAGTCAACTCCATATGCAGGGCATACCAGCAATTTTTCAGGCATGCCATTCTTATCTTTCTCACCTAGACCTGAATGAACGAAGTATGTATCAGGGAACTTGTCTGGTGTCAGGCGACGAAGGATGTTAGCCTGATCATTGCGAACCTTGCGAAGTTTCTTGATCTCGTCGATAGCCTTACCAATAGCAGGATCCTGCAAGAACGAGTATGCATCCTCAAGGTATTCTAATACGTCAACGTCATCATCTTCTTGACTCATATCTTCCACTCCATGTTCATCCAATCAGTATCAGACTTCATCAACTCGACCATACCCGGTGCCTGCTCACACATCACAATACTGATGCCGAATGCCGTGGCGTTGAACCCATAAGTCTCGGGGCGGCACCAGTATTGTGATCCTGTATGCCCATAGAACACAAAGTGCTTATCGTCTTTCCAGTCAATATTCTTCTCGACACTAGTGATGCCGCTGTTCAAGCGCCATGCACTGCCGTCTAGATACCCACCTGACCACCCAGCGAGGACCTTGTAGCACTCTGGCAATTTCAGCACGACCCAGCAGTCAGGTTGGTAGTAGCTCATTCACCTAACTCCACCTGTAGTTGTACCTTCATCTGCTCCACTAATACGATCATTTCACGGATTCTTATTTCTAAACTATGTATCAAAGCGGCGTTCATGGTGATTAGTTTTTTATTTTGCTCTTGAAGATCCGTAAATTTCTTATCTCTATATGGGATATAGGGGATATAGTCTTGAATAGCATCATTTTCGATCATCATTCACCTCAACGCAAGAAGTCACGAACATCAACATTATCCATCGAGTCCCAATCGGAATCAATCGAGTAAGCCGAGGCGATCTCACCGGTCGAACCAAAAGTCTTGGACACTTCATCTCGCCCAATATCGAACACAGGCTTAGACCGAATAACTTTACCAGTCACAGGCTTCGAAGGCTGAACCCGACCAACCTTGGCAACGGCCTGTTTGACAGGCTTGCTCTTAGGTTGCAAATTGCGGAAATACTCAGCATTGGCTGGCTCGGCGATCAAGGTGTAAGACACAATCTTACGCTCGACCTTGGTGGTATCGAACACGAAACCATCACGGCGAAGAAAGGAGATATATTTTGCGGCATAATCACCAGTTCCAACAAAATCATTGATCTCGGTTGGAGTCACTGGTGTATTAAGTTTGATGGCCGCAAGAGCGCGGAACTCAGGGCGAACGCCGTTCGAAGATTTGACTATTGGCATGTGTATTTTCCTTTGTGTGTGTATCATTGACTATACGGATATTATATATCATTCCGTGGAGAAGTCAAGCGTTTTCTTTGAAGATTTGTTGTGTGGCATATTTGACGGTGCCTTCAGTAGCTTCAGGAATATACATCTGAACGAAGGCAAAAAGATCATTGTCGGTCTTAGCACCAGACAACATCGCTTTGATCACCAACTCCTGGATATCCAACAGATAGTCTTTCATCTTACTCATATCAACGCTCCAAAATATATGGTTTCGACCACTTACCAATGTTAACATCGATATACCAACCAACATCAAAATAGTCGATACTGGCATCACTGTTGTTGTGGTTGCCTTTCATCATGGCTTCAATGACCTCGGTCAAGAAGTTCTTAGCCTTGTCACTGAAGTGTTCACGGAACCAGTAACGGTTCACCTGAATGCAACTGGCAGCAGGGCTACCGTTACGAAAACCACCAGGTTGCTGACCAACGGTCTCATTATAGTTCTGAATGAAATCGATGGGACCAGACTTGATGTTCAACACCAGAGTCGAATAGTTGTCAACCGCGAGAGAACCCTTAATACCATACTTTTTAAGGGCCGCTTTGATAGCAGGCGCAAGGGCCGCTTTCTTTTCTTGATTCATGAATGCCATATCGAATGTCTCCTCATCACTAACTTACAGGAACAATATACACTAACCACGGAAGATTGCAACCAAAATCGGCATAATTCAGATTAGACCTTAGTCTAATGTTGCAGGAATGCCACTATTGTGGTGCTTGCGTTTGTAAAGCTTCTTAGACTTCACAATCCGTTGGTGGAAGGCGCCATTGGAGAGCGCCTTGGCTAGCATGTCACGCCGCTTTATAGACTTCTTTAAGTGACCGTTTCGCCTTGTCACGGGCTATCTCCTCAACTCCAGAAAGGTCGGGCTCAGGAGGAGACACCAGAACTACGTTCCGCGCCCATGCCCATACCACGTCCTTATAGTTACTGTAGGTTTTGCCATTCTTGGCAACCACATTATGCTTATCTTCACTGGTAGCAATCCCAAGCTTGGTGGCTAGCACCGAGCGGTAACCCATGCCATACGGGCGTTCAATCTGAACCACGACCTTACCAGACACGCCTTTGTTGTCGCGGCCAGCAACGACCTTCACAACGGATTCAGTCTTGATGGCCAGTGCTTCCGCTTTGGCTTGCTCGACCAAAGCCTCGACCGCATGTTTGTAATAGAAGTTCTCTACAGCGGCCAGAACCTCTGGAGTCGCATCCACAGTGGCGGAATCAACCCAAATTTCAGTCTTGACGAACTCGCCGTCCCAATACTTGGCATGTAGGGTAGAAGCCCATTCATCGGACATGACCTGAACATAGTCATAGTAGACCTTGAGGGTGGTACCAACCGCAGAGGTGACGGCGGTCGAAACTGATTCGCTACCTTGGTAGCTGTGGGTTGTCTTAGTGATGCTCATAACAAAATCTCCGTTCTCAACTTATGCTGTAAATATAGCACGGTTAGGAACGGAGGTCAAGTATTATTTTCGCATATCAACCATGCACGGAATGCATGACTAGGCTTTTTGAAAGAAATCGTCTACTTCGTCGTAATCGGTGCTATGATCCGTCCAAACTTTCGTCCAGTTTTTAACGGGCCGTCTACGTTCGTCAGGTACGAGATGTATTTTCTTTTTTCTCGACCTCTCATGACGGTTACCCAAAATGTCATCGACTTCAATGTCATCTTCTTCACGAGGATTCACCTTTACCGGTTTCATTTATTGACCCTATTGCAGAGGAATTAAATCTGGAAAAGCTTCTGTTACGATACGATAATCCAAGTTCTTCACTCTCAGGTCTTTCAATAACATGTTCATAAAGACTTCAGCCTCACGCTTTTCTAATGATTCGAGAATCTGAATGAGAAGCTTTTCTTTTCTATCATATGTTAAGGTTGGTTCTACTCTCGGATTACCATCCTCGAAGAGATATGCCCGACCTAGTTCTTGAGTGATCGAAGTGTAACTTAGCCCGATAGGTGCATCGGAAGGTTTGTAATATGGAACACGTTCAATCACAAATCGAACGTTTGGATCGAAGGCACCTCGAAGGACGTTCTTCAGTGCCCAGCTTTCGTTGAATCGCAGGACACATAACTTATCATAATCACTCTCAGCTTTTTCAAACTCTTCGAAGATTTCATATAAATTTTTAGTTGACATGATTAAAACTCATCTATTACCTCGATTAGGTTTTTCAACCTGTTTTCAATGAAGTATGTTAGCATCTTTTGCTTGTTAGCTGGTTTGATGCTATCATACAAGACCGCGATTTGTATCTTGATCTCTTCTGGTATATAGTCTAAATCTACCAACATCTGGTTACGCCTATAGCCACGCATCATAATATCCGTAGTGCAGAACTCTTTTGGATCGGCATCAATCCATTCAGTCAACTTCTTCTTGCTGATAACCTTCTGTCGCTCACCAGCCACAAAGGTATTATCAGGTGACAGGAAGTTTGGAATGCCATCACCACGATCACCGCGAATGATATGCTCACGGATGTATTGCTGTGGATCTTCAGTCTTTACAAACCGCTTGAGTATCGGGCTGTATTGCGAGACGTTAGGATATTTCTGAAGCTGAACAAAGTCCTTATCTGAGGACAGAATGAGAATTTCTTGATGTGGTGCAAGACGAGCCGTCAACACACCGATCACATCATCGGCCTCAGCACCTTCCACTTCGATAACACGATATGGAAAGTTCTCTTTCAGTTCATCACGAATCTTATTGAGAGTTTCGAAGATCAAGTGCCAGTCAAACTCAGACTTCTCACGATCTTTCTTGCGATGAGCTTTATAGAATGGAAATACGTCACGGCGCCAATACTTCTTGCTATCACAGGCTACAACAATCTCACCATACTTGGATCGAAACTGTCTAGAGTATGAACGCAAGCTATTCAGAACCATATGTCGGATCAGATTCTCATCTAACTTCACTTTTGGATTTGAGTTAATCTGTTGCATCAGGTTAGATATAAGTACCTGATTTAGATCGATCAAGATTGTCATAATGTTTCCTTCATGCTATACTTATTATATAGCAATTAATCTTTACTGTCAACCTCATCAGAGTCTATTATCTCACCTGTTATACGATTGATCAACTTGACGTTATCATCGATGAACTCATGTAGTTGGTGTGGAATACCCAATGAACGATATACGGTTGCACGGATTGCATCAACGGTCAGACTGAAATCTTTGATGAATGTTTCTTCTTGAGTATCGAGGCCGAAGTTATCGAGGCCTTCGAGTAGATTATCGATCATCGTTTCAACGACCGAATCTGCAAAACTGGCAAGTGCTTTTTCTTTGGCTTTTTCTATAAGTTCTATGTTCACAGGCGCATCACGGAATATCTTATTCTTCGGAAACTCGACTATGTTTTTCATTTAATCACCCTTACAAGTACCGTATCCTTATTTATGCGGCCGGTCGCTTGTTTAGGTGTGGTTGTGAGAGAATCCATATATTTACGGAGATTGACCTTACCAGCATCAATCAACTGTTTGACCTGTGTCGAAGGTTTACGCAGACGTTTGCTAATAGAGGTCTTTTCATCAAAACCAATCAGTGTTGACCCCTTAACACCTAGACCAGCAGGCCCCATCGCATTATAGACGGTGACCGTTTTTGTTTTCACATTATAGACCCATAGCTGTTCACTCTTAATGATCTCGACAGGTTTGATGCTGGTGAGAGCCATCTCGGCAAATGCAGTGAGATATTGTAACTTCTCGACAGCCTTCGAAGCAGGCACTTCTTTCTTCTTACGAGGCTTGCGTGTAGCCTTGGCAATCTCAGCTTGGAAATCAGCCTGTGCAATGATCTCTTTCAGTGTTTCGAGATATGTCTTGAGAGCAGGTTTTTTCCAGAGAGAATATGCTTCTTTCAGTTGTGCATCTTTACCTTGCATAGCATCGAACACCTCAGCATATAGAGGCCTGTAATAGTCTGCAATCTTAGAGGCTACTTGTGGTTTGATACCCTTGGCAATGAACCACTTCTTAACTTCGAAGGTATCTTTGGTGTTGATCAGAAACTTATCGAGTTCAGCTTCGATATCGCCGATCAGGTCGGCCGCTTTGTTTGCAATACGATCTTGAATCGATACAACGTTCTTGACCGGTTCGACTTGTGTATCATCAACCTGTTCAGTCTTGTTCGAACACAGTTTATCAACCTTTTGCAACATGACGGTTTCAACACCGTCAGGCAACTGACCTTTGTTTGAAAGAATGCGGCAACTCCAACCAATAGAATTGAAGTGCCAATTTTCATTCTGTGAAAGGCGCTTCAACTTATCTTTATTGAATTTGATTTGCTTCAGATATGCAAGAGCGAAGTCTTTGGCATCTTCGGAATTATAGAAATAGTTATACCAGTTATAGGCATTAGCCAAATCTAACTGTGTGCAACCTTCGATCAGAACGGGTTCTGAACCAAGATATTTCTCATCAAGAAACTTACCACGAGACTTCTGAACCGCTTTAGCCACTTTACTCTTCCTTGTTGAACTTCAAATCGGAGAAATCGGAAATCAAACATATTCCGTATTCAAGATAATCATAATTATAACTGAGTTCTTCAGCAAAGTCAAGTGCCATATCCACATTCGTAAAAACAACAGATTCATCGAAGAAGGCGTGAATCATCTCTTCATTAGGATCCCAATGTAGAGTGTCATCATTAAACTTTCCGTAGATGTTATCAATTCCGAGGGCATAGGCCACTCGGAACTCAGGACCGTAAGTCTGTAAAACATAGACTCCATTATCAGCACTCATCCAAGTACCACATTCTTAACGGAGTCAACGCGGAACGACCGCCAACCGCCTTGATCAAGGTCCCAGACAGCCAGAACAGTATCAGGAGTTGTGCGCTGAGAGGCATCACCTTCTTCACGCAAGAGTTGCTTTGGTAACATATCAGACTGAAGAGTGCAACGCATCTCGCGGAGAGTACCATCGACCTTTTCGAAGGTCACAGTAGCCACACCACTCTCAAGGGTTTCTTTCAGTTTATAACGATCCATCATTGTGTATCACCTTTATAATAAAAATACAGGTTAGTATACAACATCTAGGTGTAACCTGCAACCACCTATAAGAAACTTATTGCTGTGCGCCCATAACGCCATGCATCTCAAAGTATGCGGCTAGGTCTTCATAACCACCAATGCGGCTACCAAACTTGAAAACTTGAGGTACCGTTAAGGGTAGACTTAAGGGTAGACGAGCCTGTAACTCTTCTTTGTTATAGTCCTCATCCAGCTTCAATTCTTTATATGGGATGCTGAGGCTTTTCATCAAAGCTTTAACTTTGATACACCAGTCACAGTTTTCTTTAGTGTAGATCGTATACATCAAATCACCTTCATCTTTTTTAATTTTGCTATTGTGTTTCTGGCTGAAGTGTGAGTAATCCAGATACCACCCATCTGAGCCCAGAGGTGTTCATACTTCACAGTATCATCGATCAGTATATCACCAGCCTTACCATATGTATTCTTATCTTTGGCGAGACAAACAATCATTGGCAGGTCAGGAAAATACTTCTTACCCCAGTTCATCTTTTGCTGAGTCGACCATGCACCAACCGGTCGACCTGTAAGAATGGTTGGCTTCAGGTGCTTAACCGCGTTCACCAAGTCGTGTGCATCAGACATTGGTTCGAGGTTGTAATAGAAATCTGGTGCGGCATAGATTTGCTTCCAGAACTCTTTCTTGCCATGTTTTTCTTCATACTTCGTAGGATCCATACCAAGAACTTTGGTAGCACCTTTCTTGAAGTCTGCTAGAACACCATCACAGTCTAAGAATATTTGCATTTAAATTTCCACAATCTTAGGTTTGTATTCCATGTACCACGGTTTTTCATGACGATAACCACGAGGGTGGCAGATAACACGAGTGCTACCGATCATATAGTCAAATTCATCATGAGTGTGACCGTGAATCCACAGCTTAGGTGGACTAGACATATTTAGTATCATATCTGTGTAGTCGGTGTGAAATGCGGGATTCAAAGGATCATCTTTATAATGACCGGCCACAGACAACACCGAGGGGCAGTGGTGACTCACAATGATATCAGCACCACTGTTAAACAAGAAGTCTCGATGCATTACATGAGCCTCCTGCATATTCTCTGGTGTGATACCATCGATATATGTAGTGTCGATCAAACCATTCTTATAGACAAGCCAATCACTAGGATTAGATACATCAGTCCAAAGAGTCGCACCTGCAATCTTGATATCACCGACTTGACGCATACTCATATAATCAACTGGATGTTCTGGAAATGTATCATGATAATAATCATGGTTACCCATCACAGAGAACATATATTTTTGATGCTTCTCCGTGAACGCTTGTCGAATATGTATATTATCTGACACATCACCTGCATTGATATAGAACACACCATCTTCAGGTTCAAACTCATATGGATTCGTCGTATGCAGATGCAGATCAGAGAAAATACCAAGCTTCATATCTTACGCCCCAGTGTTGTTGGATCTTCATTGTCAGTGATATACATTATTCCACCTTTATTCCACAAAGGTGCAGTCTTTGTTTTCTTACGTTCAATCTCTTTAGCTGTAGCGACAGTCTCAGATCGATCACGTTTCCACTTGTAGTCATCGACCGACCGCTTATAGCCACCATCAAAATGAAGATTGTCAGAGGTGGATGCACCTCGACTCTCTACGGATAGATCAGGCATGTTATATGACCGATCTACGTTCTTGCGTTTACCAAAAAAGCCTACAGACTCAAGGAACTTCTGGTGCTCGACCTGAGCCTGTAGGAAGCGTTTAGACTTCGACCGCTTTTTGCGACCTGAACTTTGCCGTGTGTAAATCAACATCTAACTATTCTATCACATTTACAGGATTTGGCAACTATTTTAGTACCATGTCGATTTTTTGGTGAGACGAACATCATCTCTCAGTTTGATTTCCATATCTTCATCAGATAATTCTTCATACCAATCGACAACCTGCTTTACCACCATGACGTAATATTCAACATCGCGCAGCCGGTAACCGCATAACTCATGGGCTAACTTACGATAAATCTGCAAACGCCTGTTCTCTCGTTTGAGTTTGGTGATTTCATCCATCATTTAACTCCTCTCTATCATATCGATAGTTTCTTCAAGCCACTTAACATCGCTCGATGCGGCCTTATGGAAAGCCAACCAATGACCAGACGCATAGTCATGGATATTCAACCACTCTGGATATTCTAATTCGGTGATTGAGCGGCAGAACTCCAGCCGCTCATACAACCTATCTTTCAGATCACTTAGTGCCTTCTGTGGTTCCTTCGACAGGAACTCCTTCGTCTGTGTCGTCATCATATTCCTCATCTTCCTGTCGCCATTCGAGCCAAGCTTCGTATTCACCTTCGAGCATCTCTAGAACATCAGGATTAAAGATGTTCTCACGCCAGTTCTCATCTTCGAAGTCATAGTCATAATGATCTTCACCACCTTCACTTGACCATGAACCGGCAAAGCACATTCCAGTTTCGATATAGGTAGCATCAACATCAAAGCCCTGCTCGGTCAGTTTCTCATAGAAACCAATTGGAGCTGACCATGCAGTATCAAAGAAACCCATACCAGACTTGTTATCTTCTTCGAGATTGAAGTCGCCATCGGTTACATCCCACTTGGTTCCCCAATTCTCTATGCACCAACCATATTCCCATTCACCGTTAGGATATGGAACGAAAGTCTCAAACAGCTTGTTTTCTTTGATAGCGGCTGCAAACTTCAACATCATCTCAGGATCTTCATGAGATATCGTAACGTTATTCTGACACCAATTAGGCATTTTCATTTCCCTCTACTTAGTTGTTCATCACCGATCATATAGCAAACTCCGAGTATTAGTAATAATAGCACACCGACCATTACGTTGTCAATACCCAAGAGATAGATAATTGTGCAAGAAAAGACCGCGATTACAACCGCGGTCAGAGCCACACAGAAGCCCAGTAAAACCCTAATGATTACGACTGACAACGATCAACCTCAATGATCTTTTCGATCAGGAACCAATCGGCCGCGCTAGAAGTGTAACCAGTCTTTTCGTCTAGATACTTTTTAGCTTCTTTGATAGTATCAAACGTTTTCGAATCTAGATAGTTGTTCAGCCGTGGCTTCGCAATATAGGACTTATTAGGATTAGAAACATATTTATTTGACAGTTTACTCATAATACCCACCCATCTTCCCATTCTTCAGCGATCTTCCGCTTTTCATGTTCATACATTCCAACAAAGTAGTCGTTGATCTCCCACAAGGGCAAAATCTCAATCGGCTGTTCTTTGAAGCCAGCTACAGTCAAGACATACTCTTTGATTTCGAGCGGAATCTCTTCATAACTTTCATACGGCTTAAAGACCAATTCTTCAAATGCAAACTTCATAGCAACCCCCACTCAACCAACTGAACTTCTAGAACGGCCATCTCTTTCAGATACCTGTTGTATCGAATGACGGCTTGACGCTTCGACAGATTTTCTTGGTAAATCCGACGACCATCTTTAAACTTCACACCGAAATAATACATCTCAGACCTCTTTCCAACCAAGACTGACACCAGTCGCAGAACCAACAAGATCGTTGTCACAGAAAACGGAGAACTCAAAACCCTTCTGCTTGCCATATTCGATGGCATCTTCGAGGGTCTCGAACACCTCATTGGCGAGGTATCCGAAATTGATGAACCAAACTTCAAACATTAGCAAACTCCTGTCCACTGAACACGATCAAGGGTACCGGCGAAAATGTTACCACGAGCGAAGTTTTTCGCGGGGCTCCGCCACGATGCGGACTTCAGAATGTCACCGGCTTTGAACTTACCTTCGTCACGCAGTGCGATGAAGGAGTGTGCCGAACGGTCCTGAGTGATGACCCGAATGAACTTGCTTCCGTATTCAACTTTCAGGCCAGAATTGAACTCGGCGATCCGCTGGTCAACATATTCTTTTGAGACCCGCCCAGAAGCGAGACTGGATTTGTAGAACTCGGCGTAGTCGGTTTTGATCGCCTCAAGGTATTTCGAAAGAGCGTAGTCGGTTTTGACCGCCTCAAGGTATTTTGAAAGAGCTTCTCGCATCACTATCTCCTCATCAACTATACATATATTATATCTGGTCTGGCGGAAAAGGCAAGAACATTTTAGCGGGTCTGACCAAGCAAGGATGCATAGCTGTCAGACACCTTCTTGACGTATTCGAAAGCAACATGGGCAGATACACTAGCCCGAACACTCCGCTCACCATCAGCACCATCATAGGCGGTCAGAACGAACCCACCGGTCGAGAAGGAGTTGTTCTTGGAAGAATACTGATAGGCCATGGTGGTCATGAAACTCACCAAATCTTCCCAGGTCTCATACCGGTCACTAGGGTTCATGACTATCAAAGCCTTGGCGGTCCGCTCAAAATCATAATTGTCTAACTTCATAACTCACTCTCCTCATTAACTATACACATATTATAGCATCAGGTGGAATAAAGGCAAGCGAAATCATGCATAGCAGACCTGCGCCAGATGCATGACAGATTGAGTGTTTATGAGATTAGTTTTTGATGTGAGACCGGTGGACCTTAACGATGATCCACTGGTTATAGTAGTCATCAGGTCTCTCAAGGACTTCATGCTGAATCTGGTACTTCATTTCCCAGTAGTTAGCCGTGCCTTTGGATTTGCATAGTTTGAGGATTTCACGATTGAATAGGTGACCACCTAGGGTCTTCACATCTTCTTTGAGTTCGGCGTTTGATCCGTAATAAGTCTGCCAGTCTGAATCCAACTTGACCTTCTTACGCTTGCCTTTGATGATTTTGGTGCGGGTTGATTTAAAAAGTTTCTTACCAATATACTTTTTGTTGTTGGCGGTATTGGTGATCATATAGACGAAACCGATATGATCACCAATCTCTTCTTCTGTAATCTCTTTACCTTCGTATAACCACATGATACACTCCTTGTGGAGTATATAGGTCAGTCTTTAGCAATGCTCATGTGATGGATGCGATACCAAGTTTCACCATCACTATCACCATGATCTTCATGGCCGTGATGCTGTAGTGTGGTACCGCGCTTTATGAGTGTTTCATGTTCACCCTTAAAATCAGATATTCTGGAGACATGTGTTGCAGGATCACCCTTCTTTAGATGAATATGGATGATGTGTCTCATATTATAATCTTTACCACCATCTTGTGCATATCCAGCAGCTACAGCCCTGCTGTGAGTGGCTGAGATATAAGCTGGTGAACGTAGACGACCTTCTTTATCCATGTGCTTCATAGGATTGAAGCTTGTTCCAGAATAGACATGAACATCATGTTGGATCTTGTTCTTGTCAATAGCCTTGTCTATCTGTTTAGCATGAGACTCAACATTTTTTCGATGAGTCTCATTTTTAAACTTACCTTTAATGAGAGGCTTGTTGATTGTTTGACTTCCAGGTTCACCGCCTTCACTATCATTGGTATAACCTTTAATGGCATCTTCATGATTAGCTGTGAATTTGTTGGTACTATGAAGTTTATTTGCAATCTCTGTATGACGAGGGTTATCATCTCGACGAGGGTCATTAAAATCTTTTTTACCATGGCCTAAAATAGAGAGATGATCGTTATCACTGGTGTCGTTTACCCATCTATTAAATGGATTCTTCTCAACTTTAGGTTTCTTATTCTTAACCTTCTCTGCGGAGGCCGCCACCATGCCCGCAAACACATTTTTACTTACTACTTCATCAAGCTTTTCTCTTTTCTTTTTATGAACATGCTTGAAGTGAATAGCCGCCGGTATAACACCGGTGCTGATATCGATATCTGCAAAGTGTTTGAAGTGGATCGCGGCCGGAATTACTCCCGACCCCTCTCCATCTTTCATCTTCTTTTCTTTAGTGTGTTGCTTGAATGTTTTCATGTACCTATTTATTATTCTTCGTCCTCGTCACTAACCATCTTGTCGTCATCATAGGCTTCAGAGCCACAAAATGGGCAGAACTTAGGATATCCAGAGGTATCACTGAGATTGTAAACGAGTCTGTAGTGAGACTCGCAACAATCACATTCTTTTTTTTCTATTTCTTTAGACATTGTATTTCCTTAAAGTATCTCGCAACCACCAGCGGCTGAGCAGGCCAACTCTTGCGATCCGACGGTTGTGTCTCGGTTTTCATACTCTGAAAGCTTCGACCAATCTACATTCTTTGGCATTGAAGCCAAGAGTGTTTCATACTCTTCTTTAGTGCAATCTTGATAAGGAGCCTGTGCATACACATGGTCAGAGAAAGGCAAGAATGATACACCTGACATTTCATCAAAGTGTTTCCAAACCCACGCACCAACTTCAGGCCACTCTTCTTCACAGACAGAAACGGTAATCGAAGGTTTGTGTTCACACCAATGTCTCTGATATGCAAGCCACAATTCAAGTTGCTGAATAGCATTCATATCACTACGGTATATAGCATTTTCTGGTGACTTGATAGGGAAAGAGAACACATAGGTATGGTCAGGCTTTGTAACATCATCTTCAACAGGGAAACCTGCATCAAGCATCATCTTAGCGAGAGGATCTTTCTTATCAGCACGAACAGTGCGGACATAGTATGGGCTATGACGAGCATGAATACCAGAAGCGGCATCAACCAACTGAGATACGGTACCAGATGGTTTGACGCAAGTGACAGCGGCGGAGACTGGAATACCAATCTTAGCGGCCCATTCTTTAGCAGTGTCAACAGCAACCTGTCGCAATTCGACTAGCGTCTCTTCCAGTTTGCCCGTCTTTCCATTAGTATACTCATTGTCTGTAATGCCCGTGAGCGAGACTCCGAGTAGTCGCTCTTCCTCACAGTTTTCTTTCCACTTCTTAGATAGATACTTGAAGTTAGTGAGAGTGCTTTGAAAAACTCCCATAATAGTGGCCACACGGATTTTCTCCTTGAGTGTTGCGATGTTATCATCACCACGAACAACAACTTCAGTCAAGTTGCAGAACTCACGAGAACGCAGAATAATTTCAGAGCATGGATTGGTACCAAAGTCGTAGTTTGGATCACGACGACCGAACTTAGCGGCCTGCTTCTGTGATGCGGTACGAGAGAAGATACCACGCTCACCAGAATGAGATTCATAGAGTGACAACCACTCTTTCATGAAGATACCAACATCAACCTTATCCTTGGCTACGAATGAGTTGTTAGCCAAGGCACGTTGAACGTTATCTTTCCACCATTCACCAGACTTAGCTACACGCATACGGTCATCAGACAGATCAGATAGAGAGATCAATGCAGAACGACGAACACCACCAACGACAACGATTTCAGCAATCTTACATACAATGTCATGGCATTCAAGTGTGGTCAAACGACGACCAGCAGCCTTCTTGAAAGTGGAAACGCAAAAATTAAACAAATCGTTCAAAGGAGCAGGCCCGGATGCACGACCGCCAAAGGTCTTCAAAGGTGCACCAGCAGGGCGAACCTTCGAGAGATCCCAGCGAGGAATCTGACCGCCATATAGTAATTGAAGCAACTCTTTGAGAGCCTTAGCCCAACCGAGCTTGCTATCAACAACAGCAATGGTTGTATCTGTATCGAAGAAGTCATCAGAGATAACAGGCATCTGTGAGGTGAACTTCTCTTCTACAGAGAAACCCACACCAGTACCATTCATCAAAATGTATAGAATTTCATCAAACGAACGTGGATTGTCAATAGCAACATATGAACAATTATAACCTGCAACATTCTCTCTCTTGAGAGCCTCACCAGCAGTCATTAGACAACGCATCGATGGCATAACTTTAGCAGTAAGAACCGCTTCTTCTAATTCTTTACGAACGGCAGGATCGACGGTGAATCCGTTGTTTTCCTGTAGGTGTTCTGTGAAGAAGTTAAAATATCTGGCGACAGTTTCGTCCCATGTTTCACGACGATTCTTGTCGTATAACCATCTAGCATAGCGTGACTTGTGAATGAATTGCTGGTATTCGGTCGGCAGGTAATTGTTCATGTTCTTTCTCTCTTCTTTAATCTTCTTTGGCGGCTAACTATTATATCTTCTTCCACATCTCATACTCTAACTTCGCTCTATGGTCACTGAACGTATTACTATCTATAATACTTTGAACGAACGTTCGGCCATAAGTTCTCACCATATCATTAACATCTTTGTCTTTGATATGCTTAGGCCAGATACAGACTTTTTGATGTAGGTCAATAGTTTTCTGCATGTGCCTGCACACATCTTTGTTTCGCGGTTCATTGTCATACACAAAAACATAATCATAAGGTCCGACAACCGATACAGCGGTATATAGAGTTGCATCCATCATAGCGATGGAATTTTCTAAGAATAGGGAATCTAAAGGACCTTCTACGACATAGATGAGTTTGGTTTTGTCTACTGTGTTGAGACCGAATACCTTCTTGTTGTCGTCAGAGAGCTTTATGGTTATATATTTTATCTCAGATTTCAGAATCGCTCGACCTTGAAAGCCTAGTAAGACATTATTCTCATCGTAGAACGGAAGTATGATACGAGGTTCTGACCAAAGCTTTTTTTCATAATCAGGATGGATTCTCTTGACGAAATCTTCGAAGTCGTCAGTATAGTATATAGTGTTCAGAGATTCTTTAGGAATCAATCGTTCAGTGAGATAGCCTTTAGCGGCGTGCTTATGTGGAAGAGATTCAAGGCTTTCAGCATAGTCACCAACAGTGATGGTTTTTGGTTTGAAAACGGGTTTTTCCATAGCCAGAGAGAAGTCTGGTCTTGCTGTATTACCAGCACTCTCACACTTGTATCGCTCAAGTTGATACTCACGATAGAGTGAATGATCAATCGTCTTTATAAAGTTTCCGAGAGAGATGGATGTGCCACAGTTGTGACATGTGTAAAAGAGGTCGCTCTTGCGGCGATAGATGTATCCACGAGTCTTAAATTTGCTTTTATGGGAATCACCGCAGATAGGGCATCTGAAGTTCCAAAGGAACTCAGACTTCTGAGAGAATCGTTCTAGCTTCGTTGATACGAGCGAAACAAACTTCTTGTCAATGTATAGGGACATACTTTTCCACACCATTTCATTTGAATGGTCATTATACACTTAAATTTTAAGGAGGTCAATTAAAAAAGTAGTTTGAATATGGCGCCAGTATCAGCTTTGGCCAGAAGCCATGTGACAATCATCAGCGCACCAACAATGGTGTATTTCCACGCTTCGACTTGATTGAGTCTTAGACCAAAAGAGTTTTTCTCAGCTTTGAGTTCTTCCCTAAGTGCGTGAAGTTCATGTAAAATTTTCTTTTCGGTCTCATCTATCTTATCAGATAGTTCTCTGTTGACAGTCGTGATACGGGAATGTAATTCTTTAGTATCGTTATTATGTTCTATTCTACGCATTTCCAGAACGCTTTGAACCTCTTGTGAAGCCTTCTCTTGGCTTTCAATACGTTGCTCGTGTAATGATACCATGCGAGATAGACTAGAGGCAATCTCTTGCATTTTGTCGATGGTCTTGTCAAATTTTTCACACAAGGAGGTCATGATATTGACATCCTTTTTAAGGAGTTCAATATCAATCTTTGTGCTTGTGTTAAAATCTTCGGTCATTACTTTTTCTCTACAGTCTCTTTCGCTTGATCCATAAAACTATGAATGTTGTCCAGAGAGTTCTTACAGGTTAAATTGTTCTTTTGTAGTTTAAGTATGAGTTTACCAACTTGTTCGTTGGTTAGTTTTTCAGAATTAGGAAACTTCTTTTCAATCGGGCAGTCATACAGTGAATCAGGTGGCGTAACGACCTTATATTCAGGCTGTAGTAGTTTGATAGGAGCAGAAGCACAACCAGACAATAACAGTGCTGACATAACAATCACATACTTCATTTTTTCTCGCCAAAGTTTTTGTTCAGTTGTTTCATCAACTCCATGTAGTATTTCGGAGCCTCATTAGTCTTATCATTAGTATTTATCTGCTCTTCAATCTGAGTCATCTTCGCAACTACTTCATTGTCTTTCTCTTTCATCTTGGAAAGCAAAGTATCGTTTTGTTTTTGCATTTCCTGCATCTGAGACAAAAACTCCCTTTGCTTTTCAGCTAAGATTTGCTCTTGTTGCTGGTTGAACTCGGCTATAATTTCATTTTTAAGGTTGTGATCATGTACCATTAACCAACCATAGAAAGCGGCAATGAGAGCCATGCCGGCTATGATCATAGTTGGTATTCGCCCTAGACCCATAAAAAGACTAAACATATTGTATTCACTTTTTCTTTGTGGGAACTTTTTTGCCGTCAAGCTTTTGATGTTTGTTCATCATCTTACAGTTCTGCTTGGTAACACCCTTAGCATCTTTTACAGGTTTACCTTTTTTGTCCTTTATATCAACACAGACCTTTACCTTTTCTTTTTCCACAGCATAAGCTGAAGGCATAAAGAAGGTGGTTGTCAAAGCAAGGCATGATGCAATCAGAAACTTTTTCATATTAACCTCAAAGTAATGGTTGTGATGGTGGTGGAACAGGTTTGTTTTGATATACCGGAGAAGGTGTAGGTGTATAATTAATCGATGCCGAGTTTACAGCACTACCAGCGACCTTCTCTTGAGTTCTACCCCATGCGGCAATACCAAGAACAGCACCCATAGCAAGATGAAAGAGACCTGCACCTTGTAGTGTGAGTGGTTGCCACTGTGTGATGGGTTGTTTAGTGATGACTTGAGTCAATGACCAAATGACAGGAAAGATAGCCATATCGAGCATACAGATGATCATATACATCCAGCCCATAGCAGGGCGCCATTTCTTCTGCATCCAATCATCATCTTTTTTAGGTGCGACTTCTTCAGCCATTAATCACCCAAGATGCTAATTGCGTGTTCATAATGTTTAATACGATCTTCAAGACCGATTGTGCCACCGTTGATGCGCTTGGTTAGTGTAAGAATATCACCTTCATCAGCCCACTGATTCAAACCATTTGTTTCCCAGAACCAACATGCAGATTGAGCCGCACCCTCGAAGGTTTCAAGATATGTAGAGGCTTCTTCGACTGAGATACTAAGGCTACCAGCAAAGAAGGTATAGTTGTCACGACCCGTCAACTGAATGAGACCACGGCCGCGAAAGCGATAACCGTCACCAGATTCAGGATCACCGTTACCCATGCGACTTGCATAGACCAGATTTGCGATGGCTTCTTGCTTGTTTGGTAGAGATACATATTCTTGTGCCATCTCATCAGTTGGAAAATATCTAGGGAAGATTCTTCTAAGTGTACCAGCACTATAGTTCAAGTTCTCTTGTAGTGCGGTGAAGCCGGCGCTTTCATGTGAACATTGAGCAACGAAAGCGGCAATACGCTTAGGTGTATCGATCTGATATTGTGGTAGCAACTTAGATAAAGCGGCAAACCAATCGTCGAGATATTGATTCTTTGGTAGAAGCTGTGCAAGCTGGTCTCTAGTCAATTCCATTTTTCAATCCTCATTTTTTACCATATCTGGCATAACACATGGTGCCAGTATTTTCATCTTCCAATACAATAGAGTTTTTCTTGTTCTTGTTAGCATACTCTCGTATAGCCTGACCATACTCACACTCACCGATATAGGTCTTCCAGTGTTTACCTTTGCTCTTTTCATTACGAGCCTTGTGGAACATATCAGAAGGAACGATGAAGGTATCTTGACCAGCAAACTTACCCTTGCGAACATTAGATACTGGTTGAGTTTCTTCCATCACAGGTGTAGAACGGCGAATGAGTGTGGCCATCTGACCTTCACGAGATTTATCGTCGAGTTGGTTTTTTCTTTTATAGGAAAGTCTTTGCTTAGTGTTGAGACCTGGTTCGCCCTTGGCACCAACACCTAGACCGGCGATGTTTCCACCGCCTACGGAATTTGCCGGCGCTTCTTCTTCGACACTGATCTTTTTTGTAAACTTTTTCATCGAACCTATTGCCAACCTCTTGCCTATATGCTATAACTGCTATGTACCGCCGTTAAATATTATCTCTTAACCTTTTGGCCACGAATAAATCTATGGTGATATCACCTGAGTATATGTTGGTTCCTCTGATACCTCCTACGGTGGTAGGCATATAGTTCAGGAACATTAGAAAGGTCTTTAGTATATCAAAGTCCTCTCGGTCGAATCTATAGAATATCATCCTTACGCTGGCTTCAACACCAAACACATTAGCAAGGATTATCAGGTGATTTAGGATTAATCTTTCCTTTAAATCACCTGATAGTCTATAACGCTTAATAAGTCTCTTAACATACTTGATCCGTTTAAGGTCTTCCTCAAACTCACTCATAATGCAATTAGGCTTATCATAGGACTTCATTGCATAGATCAAGAAGTTATCATCACAAAGATTTTCAATCATTACTTTTTCTTGGACTTAGCCTTTTCGACTGCGGCTTTCATGGCTCTACGAGCCATATTCTTGGCCACGTTCTTATCTTTTGCTACACCTTTTTTCTCATAAGGACCTGGAAAAGGAGGCTTATCTTCTTCTTTGATATCCATATATTTTGAACTCGACTTAGGAGCCGACTTCATCTTGCTTGGTTCACTGCCGTAATCACCACGCTCGGTGTTAACATCTTTGAATGACTTAGAAGATTTGATACCTGTATCAGCAGCAGCCATTTTCTCTTTATGCTGTGAGAGATATGCGGCACGAGCAACAAGTTCTTTAGAGGTCATCTTACGCTTAGTAACGACTTCGTTTACCGCAGATATTTGACCAGTTTTCTTATCTTGTGTAATTTTAGAAAGGTCTATGGGTGGTGCACCTTTCTTAGTTGCAATTTGACCTGTTTTTTTATCTTGAATAATATTTGCAAGGTCGATTGCTTCATTAGTATAACCTAGTTTTGCATAGTATTTTTTCTTAACATACTCTAGGGCCTTATCTCTAGGGTCTGTGTCCATATTTTGGAGGTGCCTTCTTAATGCACCCATATTATGATCCTTCATATGTTCAGCAGCTCTATGAAGATCATCTGTGTCAAGGCGTCCATACTCATCAGCATACTTTGCTAAAGCAGCATGATCGCCGATAGCTTCATCGAGATTAACTTCACTGAGACCATAAGCTCCATCATAGCTCGATGTAAGATCTTTCTTAGACGAAGGAGTCTCGGGAATTCTATTAACGGTCGATATAATTCTTTCATGCTGCTTCTTATATCTTTCTTTTTCAGAAGGATCATCAGTAGCATCCATCTTAGAGCGAGTATCTTTTATTCTGCTAACAATATCATCTCCATCATCGGGTTCAGCTTCTTCAGAGATGTAGTGGTTGAGTTCGAAAGGTGACTTATCGCCACCACGATTATAGACCTGAATTGATAGACCTTTCTTAGTAGGTTTACCATCTTTGGTCAACTTGAGACTGTGAGAGACTGTCTTACCTTCTGAAGGCTTACGAGGGCCAGATGAGACTTTATTTTGATAGTCATCCGAATCAACTTCATAACCACGCTTCTTAGCTGTGTTTACGGCTGTCTGAATAGCATCTGTATATGATGAATGATAAAGTTCTTTTGCTTCATCTAGTTCCATTTTATCTTCCTCTTCTTCGTGGCCATAACCATATTCTGCTGGAGATTTAACATTCTTACTGGCACCAGGAATCTTATGAGTTCCTGTTTCAGGTCCAGCTAGTGTGGCTTCATTGATATCATCC
>Ga0209296_1000686_pt1 | contig 28752 bp, 37 predicted proteins | sample S_130206_EF_Meta_FD_187319 | JGI IMG/M metagenome (GOLD analysis project Ga0209296, IMG submission 187319) | Freshwater microbial communities from Lake Simoncouche, Canada to study carbon cycling - S_130206_EF_MetaG (SPAdes) (version 2) | ecosystem: Environmental > Aquatic > Freshwater > Lake ... | reverse complement strand
ATACAAGACGGAAGCCGCGCTTAAATCCTTCTTCCGATGGCTTATCAACCTTCACGCCATCAGCGTAACGACGCACGCGGTAGTCTGGAGCGCCACCCGTATTAAAATTAATCCAGCCAATCTCGACATTATCAAAGTCAAAAATTGCCTTGAAGCTGCGCGTGATATCAACGTCATTGTTTTCGCCATTCTCACGATCGCGACGTGAGAGGCGACCAGAACGCGCATCATATTTAATGATCGGCAGAAAACTATTGCCTTCGCCGACACTATCAAAAAACCCATCAAAAGCCATTATACTTCTCCACTTTGTGCGATGATCTGGCTCACCGCTTGCCTCTCCCCATAGCGGGGAATCTCGCCATCAAAGCATGCTAGGATGAATGTTTTCCAGCTGCTCAAGAATTTCATCAATTGATTCCATAACTGGAGAAATTCCATAATCCATAAAAATTACAGATTTTGACCATGGATAGTTTTCTTCATCGTCCTCATCTTTAATACAAATATGTTTTACTGATCTTGCTTTAAGCAGTAATTTGCTTAACTCGCCATCAACCATGTGGCTAAGACATAAAAACCCAAATTTATTCCCCGGCATTACTTGCATGCTAAACTCCCCATATTTCAAAAACAGCCTGTCTCGACATTGGATCTTTGAAGTAAAAACTCTCAACGTCTGGCATAACATATCTAGCCAGTTCATGCGGATCTTCGCTTATCGATAAAAACCTTTGGATTGCAAGACCGATTCGCTCCAAAGACGCGACATGTTCAGATACATTATCGACCCGATACGTCGCAGACTTTTTCGGCGTGACATAAGTAACTCTTGGGTCAATCGCATTGCCGCGCGCAGCAGCATAGAGCGCAACCTGTCGCGCATGATTTGTGCTAATTTTACTTGGTAAGGCATGCGTCGTTTTCAGATCTACCAGTATGTTATGGTTCGCCCATTCAATATCATAGAAACCAATAAAGGGGACCGCGATCGAGTCAAAATGATACTCAATCGCACCCTGGGTTGATGTTGGCTGTCCATACGGTCGCAATTCTTTAAGGCCGATTTTAACCATTTCAGGAACTGCGGCTTCTTCTTTGTCTCGGGCAGGATCACCGGATAAAGCGGTAAGTCTCCAGAACTCATCCTTGGCTATCCCTATACACTCTTCATCATTGGCACCCGTTACAAGGCCATGCACAACGCCCTTCTCCGTAGCCGTCCCTCTATGTGCGGCTGCGCCCACCTGGCCTTTTTTCTTTAAACATTTGTCCAAAACAAATGCGGCCTGCGACCCAATGAATAGGTTGCAGGTTGATGGAGACAGATGTTTGATGCCGTGAGCGGTAAAAGGATCGTTGTTCATAAAGCCTCAATATCGATTCGGTCTAGATTTAGCGGCCCGGTAAGCTTCAGTCAATCTATATTTTGTGGCATTGACATTTTTTTAGATTTAGCATTAGCGTTTAAGGCCCGGACCGGGAATCATATGGAGATTGAGATGAAGACAAATTTATATCGGCATTATAATCAAGAAGGGACGCTGCTTTATGTCGGAGTATCTTTATCTGCTGTAAACAGGCTCGCACAACACAGAGAGCATTCCTCATGGTTTGATGAAATAGCTACAGTAAAAATTGAAACATTTGATTCCAGAGATGGAGCTCTAACTGCCGAAACAATAGCGATTAATGAAGAGCGGCCTGTTTATAATATTCATAAAAAAACTAAAGATAAAGGAGAGACTAAATATGAAGCCGCTGAAAGATCTAGAAATGAAGTAACAAGGAAAATTGTTAATTTTGGCATTTTGTATTCCACTCAACAAGTTGCAGACATGTTTTTTACGAACACTAATTCTATTAAACAGCTTATAGAAACTAATAAATTAGGGGCAATTAAAACATATGACAAAATTAAAAATACTAGATTTGGCGCTCGAAGATTTAAAAAATATGTAGTTTCAGGATGGCAGCTTATAGATTTTATTGAATACTCTCAAAAATTTGGAGAATTTCCTTTTGCAAATCAAAATAAGGAATCGGAATGAAATGCATTATGGGCATTGATCCCGGCATAAGCGGCGCAGTAGCATTTTATTTTCCCGATCAACGTGCAGGCATATCGGCATATGATGTTCCTATTGTTGGCAAGGAAATAAATGCATCAGCATTGCATGATTTAATTCATCAATACGCGCCTGACTTAGCCGTTATCGAGATTGTCCATTCTATGCCCAAGCAAGGCGTCGCAAGCAGTTTTAATTTTGGCATGAGTTATGGAATTGCAAAGGGCGTTGTTGGCTCTTTGCATATTCCAACAATAAATGTTGCGCCGACAAAATGGAAAAAGCATTTTGGTTTAACGGCCGACAAAGAACAAGCACGCGCTCTTGCTATTTCAACGTGGCCATTCAGCGAGCACTTTCGCAGGAAGAAAGATAATGGCCGCGCGGAAGCAGCTCTTCTCGCACTGTATGGTGCAAGGATAAACTTATAAAAAATAAGCGCCCATTGCTGGACGCCATAAAGTCTCAAGGGAGGTGTCGTAATGACGAAAGCAAAACGACCATGAATAGATACAGTATTCATTAACATAAATCAATCGATATAAAGGCCCCTCAGCATGTTACCGGAATTTGATTCAGAGTTCGCCTCACCCGCGGACTATGCAAAGCTCTATCGTCAATTAGGCATGCAGGTTGTTCCTGCATACATGCCTAATGAAGCGAAGTCATGGAAACGACCATTCCTGCAAGAATGGAAGCAATACACGCACGAACTTGTATCACAGGAGGTGTTCGATGGATGGTATGGAGCCGCAGGGAAGTATTCCCAAAGAAGTAATATGGGTCTCATTACTGGCGTGTCTCCTGGGCGCATCGTTGTTGTTGATCTCGATACCCATAAAAACCCCAAAGCCCAAATTTGGTGGGACGGGGTTCACACAGACCATAACGCCGGCATCATGTCCGAATGTCCCACTCAGCGAACAGGCGGTGGCGGCTACCAAATGTTTTTCCGTGCGCCTGAAGGATGGAATTGTCCTACCTGTAAAAATAGTGAATTAGGCGTCGACATCCGAGGCGTTGGCGGCTTTGCAATGCTTCCGCCCTCGAAGCACGAATCAGGAAAGCATTACGATTGGTTGACCGACCAAGAGCCGGACACGATCGAAATACCAGAAATGCCAAAGTGGCTATGTGATGAAATAGATTCACTAGGTGCAACTATTACACCTGCAGGCGAGCGAATTAAAACCGCTACGCCCGAAGCCGAGTTCGATGAATGGGGCAAGCGCAAGGACGGCCGCGAAAGCCTGATGCATCGCATGATCTTTCGCAAGGTCATCGATCTCTATCGCGACGCGCCGATCATTCCGACTGAATCAGAGCAAACGACGCACAAGAAGGAATTATTCGAATCATACGTCGAATCTGTCGAGGCCAGGATACATGAGCCTGGCACGCCGAAGCATATGCTGCTCGAGCGTGAAAACCGCGGCATTACGCTTTTCAATCAGAAATGGCGCGCGGCAATCAAGCAGTGGGATACAAAGATCGCCGACGAGGCCGGTAAGCCCCAGCCATATGAGACAAATGAAAGAGTAATCCTCGAAAATTTTACCCAGGATGTTCCGGATATCACAGACGGTGGTGAGGTTCAAAGGCCGCCGGATTTGTTTCGGGTCTGGGACATCGAGGATTTACGAAACATGTCTCCTCCAGTCTGGCTGTGGGAGGGGATCATTGTCGAAGGCGGGTCACACTTTTTCGCAGCAGCTCCAGGCGTCGGCAAGACATTCGTTGGCATGGGCCTCGGCGTCGCCGTAGCAACGGGCATGGATAGCTTTTTAGGCCGGAAGGTCAATACGCATGGCTTGGTGATTTATATCACTACAGAGGGCCTATACGACCATTACAACCGCATCAGCGCATTCGAGGACGAATACGGCGTTAAGCTTGATCGGAAGAACTATATCGTCATCCCTGACGCGTTAAACCTTATGCGTGAGGCCGATCGTTTGCGGCTTATGAAAACGCTCTCCTGGGAAATAAATTATCGATCGAAGGGTAAAGATCCGGCGTTAATAATTTACGATACGATCTCTAAGGTTATTCCTGGAGCAGACGAAAACGGCGCTCCAGAGATGTCGATCTTTAATGATATTAGGACAAAGATCCGGCAGGCGTTCAACTCAGCAGATATCGGCATGCATCACGTCGCCAAAAACGGCGAAGGCGGCATGCGTGGATCGTCAGCCCTGATCGGCGACGGAGATAGCATCATGACGATGGATCGCGAGAAGGGCTCCGACGAGCTCATCATGACTGCCTACAAGATCAAGGCCGCTCCAGATGGCTGGTCGATGACGATCAACATGAAGACCGTCAGCACAGACGGGTTCAAAACGTCGTTGGTCCCAACAATCCAAAAGAGCGACAAGGCGGCCGCAAGGGATGTTGGCTTTGGCAATAAGCAGGAGACAGGCTTCTATTATGCCGGTCCTATCAAGATGCCGATCGAGGAGCGCGACCGCATCCTGGCGTCAATTAAAGAGGATTGGGACGCCAATAAACCATGGTCAATGGCGAGGAATATGAAGCTCGATCCACGTCATGCATACCGTCGATTGCACGCCATAACGAGACGCAAATTAAACGAATCAAATTCATACGCCGTGATAAGTGCGCTCGTTGATTCGGGATTTATTGCCGAGCAAGTGAGAAACAAGGACACAAAAATGAAGGGGCTGAAAATAATTTTTGACCCCCGAAATGTTACGGAAGTAAATTCTAAAAATTCCGGAAGTAGGATAGATACTTCCGGGCCTGAATCTAACGAAAACAATGATTAATATATGCTCCGGAAGTAACATACTTCCGGGCACGGAGATAGCTTGTATACTCCCGTGAGGTTTTACATGATATATCAGCAACTTAGATACGGAAGTAAGTATACGGAAGTAATCCCCCCCCCTTTGGGGAATCCCCCCCGCTCCGCTTCGCGGCTGCGCTGACGCTGCGCCGCTCGCTGCGCTGCCGACGCGCTTGACGGCGGCGGCGGGATAGTGTTAAAACCTAACGGCAATTTGAATTGTTGAATTTTGAAATGATTACTAACCCTCCCCCTGAACTTACTGGCGGCCGGCTTGAGCGATTTATGGCGGTTGTCAAAAACGCGCCAAGAGATCCGTCGTGTGGATGTCTGAAGCTCGGCGAGACGGCGATGCTGCTCATCGAAGCGATTTTTGCTGAACAGAGAACTGTTGATATTGAGATGGAGAAGAGAGATGGCGAAGGAACCGGCATTTGTAATAAATAAAAAAATACACAGACATGCAGGCGGCGACACAATGGGGTCGTCTAATCTTGACGCACCGCCACCAAAGCTCAAGTCGATCCGGCAGGCTCGATTGGATGAAAAGCTGAAAGATGAATTATACGGCGACGCGGCGAAGGCCGCTCGAGCCAAGGTGACGCTGCCAAAGTTCTCCTGGGATAAGGACTAGCGTCATGGCGAAGAAACCGGCGAGGAGACCTCCGACAAAGTCTGACCGCGGCGTCGCAGTTAGTCACTACACACCGATACCTTGGATGGCGACTCCCGGCATGTATATCGCCGGCAGGGCTGCCCTTGATGAGGCGGACGCGCTCGAGGTGCAGTTAGAGCTCAAGTGGGGAAGGGATAGGCTGCGGCTACTCGTTAGCACGGAGCTGAGGGAGAAGTTCGATCGGCAACGCTACCTTACTAGCCAGGCGCGTTGGACAGGCAATCTGGAGGACGTGAAGCGTGAATCAGCTCGTATGGCGAAGGCTTGGGCTGCGCTCGATAAAGCGGCGGAGGCAAACGGCGCGGAAGTTCTTGACCCGGCAATATGGGAGGTATGTCTTGAAGACGGCACAGTGGCAACTGTCGTCAGAGAGCCTCAATTGGCGAATCGCATTCTTGCGGAAGGTCGTAAAATAAACGTCTATACGCTGGACGAAATTGCGCATATTATTTCTGCATTCCCAGAAATAGCGATGGCAAAGAAAGAGTTTCCAGGCGCGACGGTAACGAAGACAAAGACGGCAGTGCAAGATCCACTGGATACGCCAATTGGTCCGCCAACGGCAGAAGGAATATTTGATGCAACTCCGCCAATTGATGGCATTGAAGGGTTCAGTTGGGAAACGGGAGACGACATTCCCTTTTAAGGAATCACGAGGGTAACGCCCGCCGGCCCTGTGGTCGCGAATAAATGGCGAGGTAGTTCAGTTTGGAGTATCTGAGTAACAGAAGCACGCATCGCGTGACAACATGCGTGTAAAGGGGAGGCAGCTGCTTGCTTCTGCGAAGCTCGCAGAGATTTGCAGCTTACCTCCCCTTTTTTTATACTAACTCAATTGAAGATTTAACTCTTACAATTGTAACATTTTTTGCGTCTTTTTCTGAGAACCATCCAGTTTTCTTAAGTTGCTCAATTCTTATATCTGCAAAGAATCGAGCATCCTGTTTTCTTTTAAAGACAGGAGCGTTGATGGCGTCTACATGAGCATCGTCTGGGCGCGCAGTCCAAAGCCTTCTTTTACCCCAGGCAACTGCCCACCCTGTTCCTGAATGTTTTAACATTATGCACCTTCCCTTAATTCTGCTTGCAGGGCGTCTATAAGCCAGTCTTGGGTTAGCTGGCCTTCATCAAGAGCCAACAATAAAAAGGCAACCGTCATCGGAATTGGAAAGTCTCCTTGTCGCCATGCAATTACCTGTCTTGCTGTCACGCCGGATATCGTAGCTAAATCCTTCACTGACAGGTCCTCTTTTTTCATTATCTGTCTGAGCGTTTCCGGCGTCATTTTTTGCAAGTCCCCGAGAGAGTAAAAAGATAATCACGTCATGCTCCGTCCAATTGTAATTGGGTTGACCAATAGGCCTGCTTGTCAATGCGCAAAACACATTCCAGAGTTTAGGATTAACGTCGTAGCAAAGCTGCAAGCTGCCAAAGATAAAGGGGCGTTTCTGATCCATATCAATCTCCGTTATTCAGGCGCATGTTTTGATACGGCAATTTTTTCGCCGTATACTTCGTTTTGATATAATTTATCAGCTACATTCATTGCCTCTGAACGTGTTAAAAATTCATAAACTCTGCCGTCGCTGGTTTGCATTGCATTCCAAACAAATCCATTACCTTGTCTTTTTTTGATCCAAATTTTCCACTTATCCATATCAACCTCCAAAATATCCATAATCAGGGTGGTAAACGGTCATGCCTTCGCCGACGATGTAACGAGCAAGATCTCGTGCAGGGCGGTGGTCCATGGCGAACGAGCCGCCAATCCATTGCCAATCTTCGATGAGCATGTTCAGCTCTTCCTGGACAAATTCTAGAGCCTGCGCAGAAACAGGCTGGAACTGCCACAGGGTGGCCCATTCGCCGGCATGAACGATGAAGTCTGGTTTTACGGTGTTTGTCATATCAATCTCCATATCAATTAATGATTCATATCATAGTGAAGTTTCTTCACTTGTCAACTGTCCCAGGGAACTTGATTCCATTCTGGTAGATTGCAGACGATGTCTTCTGAAAGGATCTCAATTGCACGCGAGATCTTCTTAAACAAAGGATCTTTTGGGATGTCGCCTTCGCTGCATTGGTAACGCAGGCAGTGCAAAGCTTTAACGGCGCTCATTTTTGAGACGTCAACATCGCCAACGCTTTCAAATTTAGGAGCGGGATCATTCTCATTGTAGCGCGCATTAACGGCGCGCATATTTAAATCAAGAAGCTTCTGGCCAACTGATGGGCTATAACCAAAAGCAAGCTTGGCATAAAACAGGCCATACAAGCATCGGTGGATGGTCATGTTGTTGACGACGAAAGCAGACATATCAATCTCCATAAATTTCTAAGTATTGAATAGCGCATCTGTAACCGAGAACTTTGTAGGCGTTATCAGTTAATGTTTTGTAAACCTCGGGTTCAGCGTCAGATATATCCATGTCCATTCGCCAGAATTTTATGAGGCTTTTGAGAAGATCATCAGGATATTCATGAAAGCGATGGTCAGGGATTGGTTTCGTAAGCGGTGCCATATCAATCTCCATCAGGTATAAAGGGGAGGGGCCGGAGCCCCTCACATTAGACGGCTAAGGAAAGCTTTGGCTTGATCTGCAGAGCCGTCGAAGGCTTGCCAATCTTGGTCAGCGCAGCGATCTGGTCAGATGTAGCGCCGAGCTCCTTGAGGAGAGCGATGGCAGCTGCCTTGTCGAGCGTCTCTGCACCCTTCTTGGATACAAGAGCAACGACGCAGGTATCGCCAAGGATCTCTTCCTCGCCGGTAGAAATGATCTCGGCCTTGACGGCGTCGATGCGAGCAGCGAGGTTTTTCTCCTCATACTTGAGAGCAGCGTAGGCATCAGCAAGAGCGGCGGTGTTTGAAGCGTTTGTCATTGTCGTATCTCCGTTTCAATCTCAATCTCAATGATGATATTGATACATGAAGTTTCTTCACCTGTAAACCCCCTTCTATCATTTTTTTTAAAAAAATGTTTTTGTTGCTTCGGAAGGAATGTTGACATGACGCGAGACTTGAGAAAAGTTATAGGACGTGGCGTCTGCACCTTCGGGGCCACGATTAATCGAAATCGAGATGGATACGGAAGTATACAAGCCGCAGACCCTTCAGACACCTGTCTCGAGCTATGTGACTATTGTTGGCACATGGCTAATCACATCATGCAAGGAATAGAAGATGCAGAAGCAGGGAAACAACAATCAGCTGAAAGCTTTGATCGAAAGGATCGAGAAGCTTGAAGAAGAAAAAGCAGAAATCGCAAATGATATTAAGGAAGTTTACCTCGAGGCTAAATCAAGCGGATTTGATTCGAAAATCATTAAAAAGATTATCGCAATGCGCAAGCAGGATGACGCCAAGAGGAAAGAGGAGCAAGCTCTTCTGGCAGTTTATATGGATGCTTTGGGCATGCTGGCGGATACCCCCCTGGGAAAGGCAGCGATGGATAGAGCAACAAATCCAGCCCAAGCAGACGACGAAGACCTAGATTTTTAATCAGTAAACAACGCGCCCTGGATGTGTTATAGTCCAGGGCGTCTCTCTTTTGAGGATCGCGGTTATGAAAGAAATTACAGTGCGGGCGCTTGTTGTGGCAGCGACCTATAGTTGTATCCTGGTAGGATTTTCGTTCCTTGCAGGATGCGCGCCAGCAAAGTATGTCTTCCACTGCACTGTAACGCAACCAGAGAATTGTAATTGAGATGGCAGAAGTAAAGGAAAAGCGGCCCGTTGGTAGGCCGACGCAATACAAACCTGAATATTGTAAGACCATTGTTGACCTCGCAAAGACGGGCGCAGGTATGGTCGAATGGGCGCTTGCTTGCGATGTCGATCGCACGACGTTGTATGATTGGGCGGCCGCACATGAAGATTTTTCCACAGCTCTATCGCGTGCGAAGATGGAAGAGCAGAAATGGTGGGAGCAAGAAGGGCGCTCCGGCATGCGCGCCGAGAAGTTTAACGCGCTCGTTTGGAAGACCAGCATGCAAGCTCGTTTCCGCGACGATTACACAGAGCGCAAGATTAACGAAGTCAGCGGGCCTGATGGCGGCGCAATCAAAACAGAAAGCGTTACGCGCATTGACACGCGTGACTTAGATGAAAGTCAGCGCGAAGCATTGAAGGCGGCGCTGAGTGCCGTCGTGAATAAGTGAACGATAACGGCGACGAGGTAGACGAAGAGATCCAGGCGATTGTCGATGGAACCTCCGCCATATTGCACGTATTATATCAATCGCCAGATTCGCATATAGCAATGCAAACAATGGCGGCCGTTACAGCATGCATCTTGTGTTCCGTCATGAGCTCTGAGCAAGAGGCGAGAGAAGAATTTAGTATGTTTGTCGAGGCGGTCCAGCGTTCTGTTAATCGCGCAAAGAGAGACAATCTTGTTGTTTGGCCTGAAGGGAGCTCGCATTGATCGTCGAGATCTTTGGGACAAAGATCGACGCAGAACAAACGCTCATCGACATCAGCCGCGATGAGTGCGAAGAAAACCTCGTGGAATTTATTCGCCAAGCGTGGCCGATCATAGAACCAGGCGCAGAATATTTTCACAACTGGCACGTCGACATGATCTCCGAATCACTCGAGTCCATAACATATGGCGTCGAGTTTGAAGACGGGACGCATTACAATCGCCTGCTGATTAACGTGCCGCCAGGCATGATGAAATCGCTCCTCACAAATGTTTTCTGGCCTGCTTGGGAGTGGGGCCCAAAGAACATGCCGCACATGCGCTATGTTTGCGCGTCGCACTCGCTCGATCTCGCCATCCGCGATTCAACAAAGATGAGACGCTTAATCGAATCAGAATGGTATCAAGCCCGATGGGGCGATCGCGTAAAAATAACCAAAGACCAAAATCAGAAGACAAAGTTTGAAACGACTGCAACAGGCTTCAGGCAGGCAGTCGCGGCCGGCTCCATCACTGGCGCTCGTGGCGACAGAGTAATCATCGACGATCCCCTCAGCGTTGACGACGCTTCGTCTGAGGCGGTTCGCAACAGCCGCAAGGAATGGTTTCTCGAATCAGTTCCGACGCGTCTTAACAAGCCTATGGAATCGGCAATCATCGTCATCATGCAGCGCCTGCATGAGGAAGACACAAGCGGCATTATCCTGAGTAAGGGATTGGGTTATGACCATATCATGCTTCCGATGCGCTACGACCCGGGGCGAGCATTCGCAACTATGCTCGGCCTCGAAGACCCGCGAAAAGAAGAAGGCGAGCTTCTTTTTCCGGATCGTTTTCCCGAGGCTGTCGTCGATCGGGATGAAAACGCTATGGGACCCTATGCAACCGCAGGTCAGTTCCAGCAATCGCCAGAGCCAAGAGGCGGCGGCGTCCTCAAGCGCGATTGGTGGCAAAAGTGGGAGCAGCCGTCATACCCTCCATTTGATTATGTGATTGCCGCGGTCGACACCGCCTACACAACCAAAAGCGAAAATGACCCGAGCGCCATGACAGTATGGGGCGTTTGGAAAGGCGGCGACCAAACTGCCGTCGTTACCCGCTCGCCTGGGGCAGATGGGCAGATGGCCATCCTTAATCGCCAATACAAAGAGGAGCACCCAAAATGCATGCTGATGTATGCATGGGCCGAGCGCCTCGAGCTGCATGAGCTCATTGCCAAAGTTCAGGAGACGATGGACGATTACGGCGTCGACAAGCTCCTGATCGAGAATAAAGCCAGCGGCATCAGCGTGGCGCAAGAGATCCGCCGCGTCTATGGATACGATGAGTTCGCCGTCCAGCTGGTCGACCCGAAGGGCCTGGACAAGTTGGCGCGCCTTTACTCGATCCAGCATATATTTGCAGAAGGCCTGATCTATGCGCCCGAGCGACCATGGGCCGAGATGGTCATCAACCAGGCTGCGCAGTTCCCGCGTGGCAAGCACGACGACCTTGTCGATACTACGTCAATGGCGTTAAAACATTTGCGCGAGATCGGCCTATTAGTCCGCGGTGCTGAGTTCACAGCCGGCCTCGATGAAGGTAGAATGCACACCGGCCAGCAAGAGCAGCCGCTTTATCCAATTTAATCGGGATCAAAATGATTTATGCAAACGCTGTCGTCGATGTGATCGATGCCCCTCCAGCTCATGGCCACGGCCTTGGCTTGTTCAAAGTAACGGTCTGGGGGAAGGAACCGCACGACTATGTGCGCGTCTATGAGATCCGCGGCAAAGATGATAATATGGCGGCCCGCGAAGGCCTTGAGCGTTTCGTTGAAGATATTACGCGCCTTTTGGAAGGCAAAGGGAACTGATCATGCCAATGACACCGGGGCTTTCTCCTTCAATTCGTCAGCATCAGGAGGAGCCAGCCGGCGGCCTCGGCGGCCTTGAAGATATTCTTGTTGAGATCGAGCAGGGCCACGACAAGCCTGAGACGGACGACAAGGGCAACATCCTGCGTATCGAGCATGATGATGGCTCCGTCAGCGTATCGCTTGACGGGCAGCCCGTTGAGAGCGCCTGCAGCGCCGACAATCCAGAAGGATGGTTCAACAATCTTGTCGATGAAATTGATCAAGGCGAGCTGGCGGCAATCGCAGACGATATGCTGCGCGGCATTGAAGACGATTTAACAAGCCGCCAAGATTGGATTGAAGATCGCGCGCAAGGCATCAAGCTTCTCGGATTAAAGATCGAGATACCTGGCTTGCAAGGCGCAAGCGATGGCGCTCCTGTCGAAGGCATGTCGAAAGTTCGCCATCCGCTTCTGCTCGAAGCTGTATTGCGCTTTCAAGCGAATGCGCGCAGCGAGCTGTTGCCGACAGATGGACCTGTAAAAGTAAGAACGGAATCAGACGATGACACAGTCGCAGAAGACGAACTTGCGGACGCTCTCCAAGCCGATCTCAATCACTATCTCACAGCCATTGCTCGGGAATACTATCCCGACACAGATCGTATGCTCTTCATGCTCGGATTTGGCGGAACAGCATTTAAGAAAATCTATTTTTGTCCTCTCAGAGGAAGACCAGTTAGCGAGTCCGTTGATGCGGACGATCTCATCGTCAATAACGCCGCGACAGATTTAACGACCGCGAAGCGCATAACGCATCGCGTTTACTTGCGCCCAAGCACTGTGAAGCGTTTGCAGATCCTTGGCGTTTATCGCGACATTGATCTTGGCACGCCTTCGTATGAGGGCAAAGATTCTGTGCAGCGCGAGAAGGCAGATCAGCAAGGCATTTCTGCAGAGGCGCGCAATCCAGACGATCGCGATCGCGAAATATATGAAGTATATTGCGAGCTCGATATTCATGGCTTCGAACACAAATACAAAGGGAAGGTAACAGGTCTCGAGATCCCGTATCGCGTGACTATTGATAAAAGCTCGAGGGAGGTTCTCTCCATTGTGAGGAACTACGATGAGCCAACGGGAGAAGAGGGCAACGAGCTGCCTGAAGCTCGCATCAATTTCGTCAAGTATCAGTTTGTTCCTGGTATGGGTTTTTACGATATTGGTCTACTTCATATTCTGGGTAATACCACAAACGCGGTTACTGCCGCGTGGCGCGAAATGCTCGACGCCGGCATGTATGCGAACTTCCCCGGCTTTCTTATGGCAGATACTGGCGCGCGTCAGAACACGAATATATTCCGCGTTCCGCCAGGCGGCGGCGCGCTTGTGAAGACAGGCGGCATGCCAATCAATCAAGCCGTAATGCCATTACCATATAAAGAGCCTGGTCAGGCTTTGATGAACCTTGTCTTGAACATGGTTGAGACTGGGCAACGCGTTGGCACAACGAGCGAGTTGCAAGTTGGCGAAGGTCGGGCCGATGCGCCGGTCGGAACAACGCTTGCGTTGATTGACCAAGCAACGAAGATCCTAAACGCCGTGCATAAACGCTTGCATACTGCGCAAGCAGAAGAATTTCAATTGCTGGTTCGTTGCTTCCGCGAACACCCGGATTCGTTTTGGGGCAGAAACAAAAAACCAAAACGTCAGTGGGATGAAGCAACCTTTATTGAAGCAATTAATAAGTGCGATCTTGTCCCGCAGGCAGACCCAAACACTGCAAGCCAGACGCAACGCCTGATGAAGGTGATGGCGTTGAAGCAGCTGCAGGCTTCTAATCCTGCAATGTATGACGCGAAGGCAATTGACCTTGCCGCGATGAAGGCAATTGGCTGGAGCAATCCAGAGCAGTTCCTTGCGCCGCCCGAGCAGGCTGGCCAGATCCCGCCAGAGATGCAGAAGGTCATGGAAGAGATCAAGATCCTCAAGCAGGAAGCCGACGCAAAGAGCATGGTCGCGCAAGCTTCTGTTCAAGCGGCTCAAGCCGAAGGCGAGTCGCGCATGATGGATTCGCAGACAAAGCAAATGATGGCGCAGGCAAAGATGATCGAGGCGCAGGCAAAAGCCGGCGGCGAAGATGGCCAGTTCCGCAACGTCGACGCAGAAGCGAAGATGATGGATGCGGAGACGCGCCGGCAGGAGCTCGAGCTCAAGGCCATGAAGATGAACGTCGACGTGCATAAGCTGCGCGAAGATTCGGAGCATCGCGAAGCGGACCGCATTATTGATTCGCATCATAAGTCAGCCGATCGTCAAAGCCGCAATGCTTTAGAGATTGCTCGGTCATTAGGTAATCAAGGCGCGCAGGAGACTGAATAATGGGCAGCATAATTGACCGCGCACTTGACATCATCAACGATCATTTAAAAGACCAGACGTCTTCGTTTCAAGTTGCATCGCCACTTGCTGCTGGCAAGAGCATGGCGCGTGGTGGAGAAGTTTTGCAGGACGAATATCCAACGCATTATTTGCCAGAAGTTGGGCGGCAGGTGATGGCTGCTGGGGGCAACCCTGTAGAAAGCGGTTTAAACGTCGCTCGCTCAATTCCTACAGAAGGCGCTACGATACCAGGACCAATAGCGCCAAGGCCTCCTGTAAGCCCGTTTGAGGGCCGCGTTCAGTCGCCTAAACTTGCCGAAACATTTGCCAAAGAAAATATCCCTGGCGTTGTTGTATCGCCAAAGCCAGGAAAAGGCAGCGGGCCTCGCGTTACGCCTGAAGCCAAGGTTCCTTATGAGCAGCCTGAATATGAAGGCTACGGCGCTCAAGGCGAACGTCCCACATCAGATATTGAGTTCTCTCCATCTACGCCGGCAATAGCAGGAACGGCATTGCCGCCTCCTGTCCAACATCCTTTGCAGAATGAACCAAGACTGCAGAATGTTAGCGATCGGGCTCAAGGAATTTTAAAGAGCAAGGGCTTTAAAGATTTAGTGAAGGATCATGTCGGGCTTGATCCAGCAAAATTAAGATTTACGTCGATCCTGGGGACGTTTAACCAGCAGGCTGAGCCTTCATTCGTTGTTGAACATCCGGATATGCAGCCAGAGCATGCTGAAAAGTTGGCGCATATGCTTGGCTTTGGGTTCCAGCAAGACCAGACAATTCACGTCCGGCATAACCCAGACATATCGGACGAAGAACATATCCCTGCCGTATTGATTGGCAACAAAGGAAGCAGGGCTCTTTCTCAAACGCACATTGATAAGCTTATGGATGCAGCCAGCCAGGAAGGTTTAGATTTTTCTTTAACAAAAGATAAAAAAGCTGCGAAATTTCTTCACTTTGGTGGAGAAGAGAGATATGATGACTTCGCCGATAAGATTGACCGCATATCGAAATCTACTGGCTTAAACGACATATATCTTGCGCGGTCAAAAGGAGATGCAATCGATGCGAAAGACTACCTCAGTGGCATATTCGGAAAAGGTGGCCAAGGAACGGGGCTGGAAGATAGCTCCCAAAGATCACCCGATTTATTCGGAAGGATCGTCGATCATGTTCTTGCGCCATACGCCAAAGCGGTCGCAGGAGAGGGATACCGCCTCTCACCAGAGCGCCTCAAAGAAACATTTGGATTAACAGACGACGAGACCGACAAGGTTAGATCGGCTCTTTATCCAACAAAGAAATCGGGGGACCGGACCACGGTCCCTCTTATGACTGGCGAAGAAGAATTAGACATCCGGCCTACCGGGGATCGTGGTAAGGCAAGAGTTAATGATGCCCTTTATGCGCTGCAAAACCGCGCATCAGAAAAGGGAATGATAGATCCCGACGATCATAGCGATCAGGCAAAAAAATTAATTGCCAGCGATATTGCTGACGAAGTGAAGTATCACGTCGATAATTCCGATAAGTCAGCTATAGGTTGGTATGATGCTGCTTTGAAAAAAGCAAAAGGTTTATATCATCAAATCTTTCCTGAATTAAAAACAGATAAAGATAAGGAAATGCTTTTCGACGCCATACTTGGCATAACGTCGCAGGGCAATGACGTTCATTCCAATTCAATATTTGCCGCGCGTATGTATGACAAGATTCGCAATGAAGGGAAATCTATTCCTGAAGCGGTAAAGGATCTAAGCGGCGGCTTTGGCGCACAGACAAAAGCTATTGAAGGCAATTTGATGAAGCTTCATCATTTGCTTGATCAAAATGGCTATGAACGCATGCGGGATCTTTTTAATCAAAAGAAAAGTGTTAGCGAATGGAACAAGATTCTTCGCGAAGATCCGACGTTAAAAGTTCCCGGTCAAGAACAGCTCACGATGAAGGGAGCTGGAGACCAGAAGATTACAGGTTGGATGGTGTTTGGACCAAAAATTGGTTCGTTCATTAACAATCTTCACGGCGATTATTCAACACTGACGGCAGATCTTTGGTTTAGCCGGACGTGGAATAGATTGCTTGGCCATAATTTTATCCATTCACCAATTGCCGAGCAAAAACAATATCAGGATTTTAAAGACGCAGTAAAAGCAGAATTTCTGCATCATAATGGGTTACCGCATGAGCAGTATGCCGGTAAGACGACTAACGGCCAATACAATCGAGACGCTTCAGGAAATGTTAAACCGTGGACTTTCGGCAATGATATGCAAGATATGTCTCATGACGATTTTGATAAACTTATAAATAATCCTGAAAGCATGCAGGAATTGGCCAGTAAATTATATAAAGCTTATAAGGATGGTGGATTCAAAGATAAATCAGATATTCGCCGACGCGCAAAGAACTGGATGGAAAATCGCGATTTACCTGTTGCCGCTCCACGCGGTGATAAGGAACGTGATTTCCAACAAAATACAGTAGAAGAAGCAAAGAGAGTTCTTAAAAAGAAATATGGTTTGGACATTAGCGTTGCAGATATTCAAGCGGCTCTTTGGTTTCATGAGAAAGAATTATTTAGCAAGCTTGGCGTTGCTCCGGAGCGCGCGCAGCCGGCAGACTATGAAGACGCTGCTAGAAACGCGATGGAAACAATCAAGAAAGGCGAGCTATATCGCGTAAAGTCAAGAGAGAAAAAACCTGCAAAAGCCTACGGTGGCGCTATCAACCCGGTCGAGCTTAGATATGACGATCTTGAGGATCAGGCGCGTCGTCTGATATTATGGTCGTATGCTGCGGCACCGCTTGTTCGTCCACTTTCTCGCGCTGAGGGCGGCGCAGTTGATGATCCTGTTAATAAAGCTCTCGATATTGTTGGGGCGGGATCGTCGCCGACGTCGGCTGTAGATACAGCCCGCAACCTGACGCCAATGGGTTTTTACAGCGCCGCAGCTGAGGCGGCCAGCAAAATACCTCAGCGAGCTCCCATCGATCAGATCATTAACAAGATCAAAGGGCAGCCCAATGTCAAAGCAGCGGAGCTTGATAATGCTAATCTTGCAGACGCATTTGCTGGACAGAGGAGCGTGGACCCGAAGGAAGTTGCGCGGCATCTACAAGAGAATGTTCCTCAAATAAAAGAGCGAGTTTATGGTGGCAAGCCGCCGATCCAGTATGAACCAAAAGCATTATTGGAAAGACCTAAAGGTTTTGAAGACGCTGATGATGTTTATGAGGTCGGGCCGTATGGGAAGCCTCCTCATTTAATCAGCGTAAAAACAAATTATGATTCTGTTATGCCGCATCAATATGCTGTGCATGGTCCATCAGGATTTCATTCAACATATTTTACGTTAGCTGATGCAGTTGAGCATGCAAACAATAGCATCAACAATATTGAGCAGCCTTTATATAAAGAATATACTGTTCCCGGTGGTGAAAACTATCGCGAAGTTGTAATGGCTTTGCCTCAGCAGGGAGGAACAAAAGCTCAATTTCGCGTAACAGGTGCGCTTCCTGATATCTTTGATAGCAAAGAAGAAGCAGAAAGTTATATTCAGGAATTGCGTCAAAAGGCTGAGAGAAACCCCAATATTGCGCACAAGCTTGATAGATTTCCAATGAATATTGTTACAGAAAATAAGCCTATCAACGAACCATATAAATCTTCTCATTGGATGGGTATTCCAAATCCTCTTGCTCATCTCCGTATGTCTGATCGCGATAATGGCAAGACATTGCATCTTGAAGAGCTGCAAAGCGATTGGGGACAAGAGGGAAGGAAAAAGGGATTTTATGATCCGAATAGACCAGAAGAAAAATCTATTATAGGGCAAATGTCTAGAGATGTATCTTCTGCGGTTCCATCAGGCCCTTACGTCACTGACACCAACCAATGGGTCGACCTTGGCTTGAAGCGTGCATTGATGGAGGCTGCAAAAGGCGGTTATGATAAGCTGGTTTGGACGCCGGGTAACGAGCAAGCAAAAAGATATGATCTTAGCAGAAAATTAAGCGCCGTTCATTGGTCTCCAGATTCAAATCATTTGCATGCATTAGATCATGATGGCTATGCGGTATTTAATCAGAAAGTTGATCAAAAGGATCTTCCTGATGTAATTGGAAAAGACCTTGCCAATAAGCTTGTTTCTACCAAGCCATTGCCTAATACGCAGAATGTTGAGGGCGATACGGTGCATTCATTAATCGGCGGCGATCTACAAGTCGGCGGCGAAGGAATGAAATCCTTCTATGATAAGCTTTTGCCGCAGCGTCTCAGCAAGCTTGTTTCGCAATATGATAAAGATGCAAAAGTTGCTCCGCATTCTCATTCACTAAAAGGAGAGGATGGCGAAGTAAAAGCCCACTCCATCGAGATCACCCCCAAGCTGCGTGCCGCAATCCTCAAAGGGCTGCCCGCGTTTAAATCTGGCGGCGATGTTGGCGAAAGCCCTATAATTGATCACGCCTTTAAGGTATTATCGAAACTTCCGCGATAAAGCGGACACGGGGACGCCCGTAAATCTGGCCGGAGAATGAAATGTCTGAATATTCTGCGAAAACACTTAGGGAGAAGGCGAAAGCAAAAGCTCGCGCGCTTGCCAATCCTGGTAACTATGCCAAAGACCAAGAAGTCTCGAGCGCAGACTGGTCGCCAGCGCCTCCTCTCAGGACAGAGATGAAGACCGGCGCGCGTCCAATTATGAAGCCATCGGCGAAGGGCACAGGCGAGTCATACGCTGCCCGCGACACGAAAGCGGCCATTGGCAAGGACATGAAGCGCGGCGCATTCAAGGCCGGCGGCGCTGTAAAGCGTAAAGACGGCGGCTCGGTTCCTTCCGCTGCTGAAACAGAAGACACCAAAGCGCGACTTGGCTCGATGAAGATTAAGCCTGTTCGTGGCGCTGCCCAGCACTACAAGAAGGGCGGCAAGATCAAGAAAGCCGGCGGTGGAACGCTTGATGATAGTAGATATGGGGCTTTGCAAAAAGTTTTAGGTCCTTCTAACGTTGGCAATAGAAAAATTGCAGATTTTAGACAAGCTGCAGATATTGCAAGAGGAATGGGGCCGTCGTCATCTGAAAATGAGCCAATGCCGGCAGAGGGAAGCCTTTATAAAAAAGGTGGAAAAATAAAACGAGCGGCTGGCGGCAAGATCAAGAAAGCCGGCGGTGGCAGCTTCCTCGAGAAGATGGTTGGCGGTTCGGAGAGAGAGAAACAAGCTCGATCCATGCGCGATGTCGGCAAGTCAGGAACAGCGAATTATACGCAGGAAGATAAAGGCGCTCTTAATCGCGCTCTTAGGGGCGACGATGCGCTTCCCGCAGCTGGTGAGGCTGCTGAACGTTCTGGCAAGTATCAAAACTACAAGAAGGGCGGCCGCACGGCTAAAGCGACCGGTGGCGGCTTATTTGGCGCGTTGAAGGGCGCAGCCAAGAAAGTATCCAAGAAGGGCGGCAAGACAGACATTAACATTGTCATCAATGCTGGCAAGTCTGAGCCGCGTCATCCTGAAGCAGCAATGCGTCGTCCGGCTCCAGACATGGTTCCTCCTCCTCCTCCAATGGATGTTGGCGCTGCTGCGCCTGCTATGCCTCCTATGGGCCCTCCTGGTGCTGGTCCTATGCTGCCTCCAGGTCTGCCAATTGGTCGCAAGGCTGGTGGTCGAATCACCAAGGTTGCAAAGTCCTATAAGGACATGCAGGCTGGCTCTGGAAGCGGCGAGGGCCGTTTGCAAAAGACGGATATTGCCAAGCTTCATAAAGACGCACCTGCTCGCAAAGCGGGCGGTCGGATCAGCAGGGTTGCCAAATCATATAAAGATATGACAGCTGGCGCTGCTTCTGGCGAAGGTCGTTTGCAGAAAGAAGATATCGCGAAAGCGAAAAAAGGTCGCGGAAGGTAACTGAAGCGATAGGGGGTGGCTGTCCCCTTCTCTAAGGCCACCCCCGTTATTACATAGAGAAGGCCAGTTAGAAGGGGCTGGATATATGGCGCTTACAACAGTGCAAGCATACCAACGCGAGTTGGAAATTATTATTGCGATTGAGATTGAAAGATTGATTGAGCCAATGGCCAACGGTTTCATCGAAACGCATGAAGAATATAAGAGTCAATCTGGCAAGATTGCCGGATTAAAAGCTGCGCTCGATTTGATGCGAGAAGCAGATCGTGTTTGTGCAGAGAAGTATCGATAAGAAGGGGAAAATAATGCCACCAATGATTATGGAACATGAGTCAGATCCAAAGCAAAAACTGCTTGCTGACATAGGTGATTTGTCAGATGTTGAGATCTTTAATAATCAGATCTTGGTTGCGGTCTATATTAGACCAACAAAAACCAAGAGCGGTTTGTATCTAACCGACAAATATGCCGACGAAGATCGATATCAGGGCAAAGTTGGCCTGCTTGTAAAGATGGGGCCTGCTGCATTTCAAGATGACAGCGGCCAATGGTTCAACAACGAGAGCTTTAGTTTGCATGATTGGCTTGTTTTCAGGCCTTCTGACGGCTGGAGCATCACGGTGAACGGTGTTTTGTGCCGCATGCTGTCGGATACGCAGATTAAAATGCGCATTCAGTCTCCAGATGCTGCATGGTAAGGAGAAACCCAATGGCTGATGATGAAAATGGTATTGATGTTGTGCTTGAAGAGACGAAAAAAGCTGATGATAGCGCACCTGAAATAGAAATCGTTGATGAAAAAGTAGAAAAACATGCAAAGAAAGAGGAAAAGCCAGAGGTTTCCCCTGAAGAAGGCATTCTTGAGCTTAAAAAGAACCTTGAACGCGAGAAAACAGCGCGATTAGAGGCGGAAAAGCGAGCCCAGGAAGCATATTATCAAGCGCATCAGGCGAATGCAGATAAAACCGAGTCTGATTATCAGCTGGTCGTCAATGCAATTGAAACGGTAAACACTAGAAATGAGCAATTAAAGAATGCTTATGCGGATGCAATGTCTGCGCAGGATTATTCTCGAGCTGCAGAAGTTCAATTAGCTCTTAGCGCCAATGCGCAGCAGCTATCTGAGCTGAAGAAGGGCGAGAAAGCCATGAAGGCGCAGAAAGAGGCTGCCGAAAAGGCTCCTCCGCCTGCACAACAAGGCGATCTTATCGATCAGCTCTTGCCAGATGTTTCTGCCCGGTCTGCTGCTTGGTTAAAAGAGACAAGAGAGCATTTTAGAAACGCGAAAGATATTCGTAAAATGTTTCGCGCCCATGAAGATGCGATCGATGATGGCATTCGTGCTGATTCGGATGAATATTTTGAGTATATCGAGACGCGTCTTGGCATACGCAAAAATATGGATGAGCGCGAAACGCATACGTCTGCAGAAAGCCCGATGTCTGCAGCTGCGGCTCCTAAGAGAGCTGTGCAACCATCGCCTGCGCCTGTCTCTCGTGGATCTTCCAGGCCTAACGTCATGCGGCTATCTGCAGCCGAGGCCGAAACGGCTTCTGCTCTTGGCATGACGCCGGAAGAATACGCGAAGAACAAGTCTCTGCTCCAGAAAGAAGGCCGCTACGGTCATTAAGGATTGACAATGGAACCTATCAATACAAGCCGCCGGGGCGGTAAATTTACAAATGCAGCCAAGAGCATCGAAGCTGTAGAAGAAGCGCCATTGCGGCCTCAGCTACGTGAAGAAGATTCACGCGCAACGGCTGCCAAGCGCGCAGCCCAGCTGCGTGAGCATCTTGGCGACGTGGTAGACGCGCAAGATGATTTCTACATCCCGCTGGATGAAATCCCTGATGGCTGGACGTATGAATGGAAGCGGCACACCATTTACGGCCAGGAAGATCCTGCATATCAGATCCAGCTGGCTCGAGCTGGCTGGGAGCCTGTGCCTGTCGCGCGCCATCCCTGGATGATGCCAAACAATACATCGACGCAGACGATTTTGCGTAAAGGCATGATCCTGATGCAATGCCCGACGGAGATTATTGATGAGCGCCGCGCGTCTGACTTACGCAAAGCACGCATGCAGGTAAGGGCAAAAGAGCAGCAAATTGCTGGCACGCCTGACGGCACGATGACCCGTGACGACGCTCGCGTTAAGCCAAACATTAAGAAATCATATGAAGCTATGCCGATCCCTGAGAAGTAATTTCTCTATAAATAAATGCGTTTCAAGGGGTCGGTTTGCCGGCCCCTTTACTTTTGTGCCTTGTCAAGCGATAATATACATAAGCTTTTAATAGCTCGAGCTCCCCCGGCGTGGAGCATTAACAATCTTCCGGTTCTAAATTCGCCCCGGCGCGCGATGATGAGCCTCCTATATAAGGAGAACCCGTCATGGCGAATACGTTTGCGCCTTTCGGTTTTCGTCAGTATAGCGGGAACGGTTCTGCCCCGACCTACGAACAGGTCGAGATGCTTATCGCTTCTAACTATACGACGCCTATTTTCTACGGTGATGCCGTCCTTCAGGACACCAATGGCACGATCACACGCGCGGGTGACGCGCCGACGACGCAGCTTGCCGGTGTTTTCCAGGGCTGCAAATATCTTTCAGTCGCCCAGAAGCGAACTGTTTGGTCGAACTTTTGGCCAGGTTCAGACAACAATGGCGTTGTCTATGCCTACGTCGTAAACGATCCAAACGCTCGTTTTCTTGTCCAAGCTGGTAGCACCACTAACGTGACGCAAACTGGCGTTGGCGCTTCGATCTCGCTTGCTGGCGGGTCAAGCGGCAATACTTCAAACGGCATCTCTGGCATGTATGTTGAAACGCTTGGAACGTCTTCGACGGCTCCTTTCCGCGTCATCAGTCTTGTCACTGATCCACCAGGCTCGAATGGCACTGATACGGCCTCGAACGCCAACTACGTTATCGTTGGCTTCTTGAACGTCTCAACCAAGACGCTTGTCACAATCTAAGGAGTAAGGACCAATGGCTGTTAATCTCTCTGCCATCAAAGACCTTCTCCTCCCCGGTCTCCGCGGGATTGAAGGCAAGTATGAGATGATCCCATCTCAATACGACAAGATCTTCACGAAACACGATTCCAAAATGGCGCTCGAGCGCACTGCGGAAATGCGTTTCTTGGGTCTTGCTCAGTTAAAGACCGAAGGTGCGCAGACGGCGTTTGATAACGCTGCCGGCGAGCGTTACGTTTATAACCAAGAGCATACTGAAATTGCTCTCGGCTATTCGATTACGCGCAAGGCAATCGACGACAATCTGTATAAATCACAGTTTATGCCGTCAAACCTTGGCCTGATTGAGTCTTTCCAGCAGACGAAAGAAATCTACGGCGCGAACGTGTTGAACACGGCCACGACGTATAATGCTTCTGTCGGCGGTGACGGCGTTGCTCTTATTGCAACGAACCATCCGATCGATGGCGGCACGATTGCAAATCGTCCTGCAGTGGATGTTGACCTCAACGAAAGCACGCTGCTCAACGCAATGATTTCGATCAGAACAAACTTCAAAGACCAAGCAGGTCTGAAGGTGTTTGCTCGCGGTCGTCGTCTTGTTGTTCCGCCTGCTCTCGAGCCAACTGCAATTCGTCTGACGAAGACCGAATTGCGCCCAGGCACTGCGGATAATGACGTCAATGCTATCATGATGACTGCTGGCGGCTTGCCAGAAGGCTACATGGTCAACGATTATCTGACGTCTGCTTCTGCTTGGTTCTTGCTGACGAACATTGACGGTCTCTCCTACATGGAGCGCGTTAAGTTCGAGAGCGATATGCAAGTCGATTTCGTAACCGATAACCTCCTTGTTAAAGGTTATGAACGCTACAGCTTCGGGTACTATAACTGGAGATCAATCTTCGGTTCGTTCCCAACATAAAATAGCAATGAAAAGCGGGCTCAATAGCGAGTCCGCTTTTCACCTTGGAACATCATTTACGTCGACCGGCCAAGCGGACGCTGCACAGACGACGTAATTAAACCTTGTGCAGAAGGAGTAATTTAAATGGGAATTACAACTTTTACCGGCCCAATAAAGGCCGGCAATGTTCTCAATACGACTGGCACAACTGCCGGAACGGTTAAGAATGTTGGTTTCGTCGCGATGGCTCAAACCGCTCCTATTACACAGGCTGGCAGTTTGACTGCGTATAAAACGAGCATCGTCATTCCAGCGTATAGCCATATCCTTAACATTCAATTTTTGGTTACGACTGGATGGGCTGCAACTGCAACGATCAGCATTGGAACGTCTGCAACGGCGACTGAGCTTGTCGTTGGCCAAAGCCTTGCAACGGTTGGTCAGGTTTCTGCCGGTCCGGGAACAGATGCGACACGCACAGCCAATTGGTCGAATGTTGGCGCGTCTGATGTGATCATTTACGCCTTGTCTGCTGCCAGTGGCGCACCTGTTGGCGTTGGCGATCTTATCGTCCGTTATATTCAAGCTGAAAACGCCTAATAGGAGGCCATGATGGGTGCTTACACAAGAACTGATAGTAAAAAAGTAGAAGGTGCTAAGATTTCTTCACGCAAATCTGGCACTGAAGAAGATACTTTTGACGCGAAAGACGGCTTCAAAAAAGGCGGCGGCTGCATGAAAAAAGGCGGAAAAGTAATGTCGTCTGCTGCTGCTGGCAAGAAGCCTGCTCGCGCTTCTGGCGGCGGCGTATTTTCGTCAGCAAAACCTGGCACGCCACGCGGTAAGGCATCTCACTACTGAGTTGTCCGTTATAAAGTCGACGGGATTGAAAAAGTCCCGTCGGTTTCTCGGAGAAGAGATATGGCGAAAACACCCGCTTGGCAGCGATCAGAAGGCAAAAGCAAATCTGGTGGCCTTAATGCCAAAGGTAGGGCGTCCGCCAAGGCTGAAGGTCACAACCTGAAGCCGCCGGTTTCTAAAGAGCAGGCAGCCAAAAGCGATAAATCCGCTTCGCGTCGCTCTTCATTTTGCGCTAGAATGACTGGGGCTAAAAAGAAATTAACAGGCGCTGCCGCAGCAGCTGACCCAAATAGCCGAATAAATAAAGCGTTGAGAAAGTGGGATTGCTGATGAGCAAGCCATTTTGGGAAAAAGATGCACCTAAAGATGCAAAGAGCAAAGCTCTTAGCGCAAAGGGTGTTAAGGTGGCCAAGGCTAAAGCACGGGCCGCAGGGCGCCCTTATCCAAATTTAGTAGATAACGTGGCTGCTGCTAGAGCCGGCCATACAAAAGGAAAACGATAATGCAGCCTATTACCGTTACTGTTGGCCCTCTTGCTTCTGCCTCTGCAAATAATATTGCTTTAAGTCAGACGACAGCCGGTGCGGCGAATCTTACCTTAAATGGCTCTCTTGTATCAGGCGGCGTTGCTACTCTTGATAAGCCGCGCCAGATTTTAATTACGAATGTCGGTAATGATAGCGCAGTCACATTTACCGTTTACGGCACTTGGTTTAATGGGCAGACGATTTCTGAAACTGTCCAAGGCACAAGCGGCAGTTCAGTTGCAACAACATTGGACTTTTCAACTGTTACGCGCGTTGCAACAAGCGCCGCGACAAGCGTGAGTGGCGTTACCGTAGGCACAAATGGCGTTGCTGGATCTCGCTGGGTTCGCTTTGATGACTTCGCTCCTGGTCAAATCACTGTTCAAGGTGATGTGACAGGCACTGTAAATTATAGTGTGCAGACGACGTTGGAAGATCCAAATGATCCTTTCAATCCTGTTGCGATTGGATCTGTGACTTGGCTTGATGCATTGGATGCAAATCTTGTTTCAGAATCAACGGCAAAATCTGGTTATATTGCTTACGCGCCAGCATATGCGCGCGTCTTGCTGAATAGCGGATCTGGTTCTGCTTCTGTAATCTTCTTACAATCAAGCAATGGCCCAATCTAATTTGCCGGATAAGGAGACCGCATGGCTACGTCCGGCACATATACCTTCAACCCATCGCTGGGCGAGCTTACGGTTTATGCTTATCAGCTGATTGGCGTTCGCCCGACTGCTCTTTTGCAAGAGCATATGGATGCCGCTCGCACAGCGACAAACATGATGTTTACGCGTTGGAGCAATCAAGGCGTAAATCTTTGGCAAGTTGATCTTACTACCGTTCCGCTTGTTGCTGGAACATCGTTTTATTCAGTAGATGCAAGTAATGTTGTTATATTGGACGCATATATTTCATATGGATCTCCAGCGATTGATCGTATTATTCTGCCAATTAGTAGAACTGAATATGCATCTTATCCAAATAAAACGCAGCAAGGTTTCCCAACTACTTTCTGGTTTGATAGAACGTTAAACCCTGGTCTTTATTTGTGGCCAGTGCCAGACGGGACGCAAACATCGCTAAAATATTACTCTGTTTTGCGTCTTCAAGACGCCAATATGAACGGCAATGAAGAAGTCGATGTGCCGCCAATTTGGCTTGAAGCAATGGTTTACGGGCTTGCTGAACGCCTTGCAATGATATGGGCGCCAGATAAGGTCGCCATTATGAAGCCAATGGCTGATGAAGCTTATCAAATTGCCGCATCGCAGAATATCGAGACGGCACAGCAATACATCTCACCTCAAATTAGTGGTTATTTTAGATGAGGCCACACGGTCGCGCCAAAGTCAGTTCGCGTAATCCGCGAGCATTTGGTATCTGCGATCGATGCGGATTTCTATATAATCATGTCAATTTACAGTGGCAGTTTGATTGGGCTGGCGCTTCTCTAATCAATAAACGTATTTTAGTTTGTGATGAGTGCAATGATGTGCCTCAATCACAGTTGCGCGCTATTGTCGTTCCGGCAGATCCAGTGCCAATTCTGAATCCACGCATCCAAGACTATAATACGGCTGAATCTGACTATCGTATTACGCAAGGCAATACGACCAATACGCAGACAGGCATACCTGTTCCTGGCGGCGATACGCGTATTACACAAAACAGCAATACGCGCGTGACGCAGCAAGTTGGCGGAACAAGAGCCGATCGCAGTCAGCAACCAGGTCTTGATCAAAATGCTGTTATGCCTCTTCAAGGAACAACTGCATATTATGTAACATTGCCGCTTGTTTCTGTTAGTTCCAATGGCGCAGGTCTAGCGACTGTTACTTGTTCTTCCGCTCATGGCCTTGCAACTGGAGATCAAATCTCTGTTGAAGGCTTATCAACGGCGACCGCAAATGGCTTTTATACTGTCACGGTTACGACAGCTACAGCTTTCACATACCAATTAAATCCTGTATTATCGGCGGGATCTTTACTGACCGGAACGACTAAGATGGTTACGACGAATGTCGGCCTTCCATACGATACCGATCAGATACCGCAGACGGGGCCGCTATAAATGTCGAATATCCAAATCCCCAATTTGCCAGCTGCGGTTGCTTTAAATGGCACTGAACAACTTGAAGCGGTTCAGTCTGGCACATCAGTTCGCGTTACATCTGCCCAACTTGCTGGATTAGGCGTCACCGGACCAACGGGATATACGGGACCCGCAGGCCCCACGGGCCCCACGGGCTATACGGGCCCAACGGGCTATACGGGCGCGGCTTCCACTGTTACTGGGCCAACTGGCTACACGGGTCCTACGGGACCTACCGGCGCGACTGGCGCAGCCTCGACTGTTACAGGCCCAACGGGCGCTACAGGAGCCACGGGCGCAGCAGGAGCCACGGGCGCTACAGGAGCCACAGGAGCCACGGGAAGCGTTGGCGCAACGGGACCCACGGGCGAGACGGGCGCTACAGGACCTACGGGAGCACAGGGCGCAGGCGGCGGTCTTGGACCTACGGGATACACGGGACCCACGGGAGCCACGGGACCTACGGGAGCGACTTCAACAGTTCCAGGCCCCACGGGCGCTACTGGACCAGCTGGCGCTGGTATTACCTATAAAGGCACGGTCGCGAATGCTGCCGCGCTACCGGGTTATCCAAGCTCATACACTGGCGCAATTGGTGACGCTTATGTCACGCTTGACAATCAGCATCTCTGGGTCTGGGACGGCACAACGTGGGTAGATAACGGCGCAATCGCCACGATTACAGGACCCACTGGCGCAACAGGCGCAACTGGATCTACAGGCGCTACGGGCGCAACGGGAGCTACCGGAGCCGCTTCTACGGTCACGGGGCCTACGGGAGCCACGGGTTCTACGGGCGCGACCGGGGCAACTGGCGCTACGGGCGCTACAGGTTTATCAATTACAGGACCCACGGGCGACACGGGCGCTACGGGGCCAACTGGCGCTACAGGTGCGACGGGGCCCACGGGGGCCAGCGGAACGTCTGTTGGTCTCGCGCTATTCCTTGACGGTCCGACGGCCACTGGGCCGCAAGCGGATGACTTGCTTGTTATTCCTAATACCGGCGCGCAAACAATTCTTTCTAGATCAACCAGCACTGGTGTTGGCGTTCTTCTTGGTTCATTTGTTACAGCTGCTGGCGTTCCAAATAATACATCATTCATTGGCGGTTTGTGGACGCTTGATGCGTGGATGTCAGGAAGCACCACTACGTTTAGATTTTGGACTGAAGTGCAGGAAGTCGCTTCTGACGGCGTGACTGTATTGCAAACGCTTGCAACTGGCAGTTATGCGTCAGGAACTCCTGTTACTTCCATTCCTGCCG
>Ga0209296_1000685_pt1 | contig 28758 bp, 41 predicted proteins | sample S_130206_EF_Meta_FD_187319 | JGI IMG/M metagenome (GOLD analysis project Ga0209296, IMG submission 187319) | Freshwater microbial communities from Lake Simoncouche, Canada to study carbon cycling - S_130206_EF_MetaG (SPAdes) (version 2) | ecosystem: Environmental > Aquatic > Freshwater > Lake ... | reverse complement strand
GATAGGAATGGCTGAAGAGCGTCGTACCGATGATGACTATAACGACCATTGTCCCGAGTGTGATGGCACCGAGTTTACTTATATTGACTATGACCCAGACTCGGCCAAGGGTCGTGCCAATCGTGCTAAGTATTGCAAGGAATGGGATCCTGCTGTGGCACTAGAACGAATTCCGGTTCCAGAATAATTTTTAATCAAGGAGAAAACTATGAATGATACCGTTATATTTAATGATGAACAATACCGTTCAGCAGAACAAATCAACTCGGCCATGGGTCGTGTTTACGGACATATGAGTCTAGCAGTTGTTGTGTCAATGCTTGTGAGTTACTTGGTAGGAACCACGCCTGAGTTGTTGGCATTCTTTTTTACCGGTGTGATGAAGTGGATTGTGATATTTGCGCCCTTGGCAGCCATATTTGGTGTGAGCATGGTACTGGGCAACGATCCAAGTAAATCAGTAGCACAGTTGTGCCTACACGGTTTTGCGGCCTTGATGGGCCTAAGTTTCTCAATGATCTTTGCTGTGTTTGCCATGGGATCAATTGTTAGTGCATTCATGGGCGCGGCCATCTTGTTTGCGGTCATGAGTGGCTATGGCTACTTTACTAAACGCAGTCTAGACAGTGTTGGCAAGTTTATGTTTGTAGGGTTGATCGCCATCTGTATTGCCAGTATCGTTAATATCTTTATTGGCAGCACCGTGATGCAGATGGTGATCTCCGCCTTAGCCATCATTATCTTCTTGGGACTAACGGCCTATGACACACAACAGATTCGAGAAGAGCTTAGTGTTGAAACCACTGATGCAGCCGAAGTTCGTGGTGCGTTGACTTTATACATGGACTTTATTAATCTGTTTATTAATCTATTACAACTATTTGGAGATAGAAAATAATATGCAAGTAAGAGTCAAAGAAAATCCAGAAGATTTTGGCCGATGTGGGTGCGGCCGTAGTCCAACAGGCAAATGCTGTGGGTGGCATGGCCTGACTGAAGAAGCCTACCAAACAGCACTAGACGAATACCAATTAAACGAATCAAAGAAATCAGCACAGGATAATAGCTAAATATTAGACTATGCTCTTTGGATATTTTACCTTAATTGTAGCCTTACTAATAGAAGTGGTCGGTGCTTACTATAGTATCACCGGTCTGGCTGCAATCTTCTCTGGTGCTATAATTCCAATCTTGATCATGGGTGGTAGTCTAGAACTGGGCAAAGTAGTTGCCGCGGTTTGGTTAAAGAACAATTGGGAACGTGCTAGCCTACAATATAAATTATATCTATTACCGGCGGTGGTAATGTTGATGTTGATCACATCGATGGGCATCTTTGGATTCCTCTCTAAAGCACACAACGACCAAAACTTAGTGTCAGGAGACGTGCAAGGTAAGATTGCCATCTACGATGAAAAGATTAAAATTGCAAGAGAAAATATAGATGCAAACCGTAAGGCGCTTAAACAGATGGATGAGGCTGTGGACCAAGTCATGGGCCGAAGCAGTGATGAAAAAGGTGCCGACAAGGCAGTTGCGATTCGAAGAGGCCAACAAAAAGAACGAGCAAGACTTCAATATGAGATCCAAGCCGAACAGAAAACTATTACCGCCCTTAACGAAGAACGTGCTCCTATCGCGGCGGAAGTTCGACAAGTAGAAGCCGAAGTTGGACCGATCAAGTATATTGCCAAACTAATTTACGACGACAATCCTGATGCCAACATATTAGAAAAAGCAGTGGTGTGGGTTATTATGATTATTGTTGCTGTGTTTGACCCATTGGCGTTGGTCCTAATTCTTGCCGCACAACAAAGTATTCGTTGGGCACGTGATGAAAAAGAAGAATCAGACTCAGAAGCTCACGCCAGAATTGAGCAAGAGTTAGCAGAAACAATGCAGGACCTTGGCATGTCACAAGAGCCCAAGTACGAAGCTGATAATGGTCCATTGACTGCGGAACAATTAAAACAAATTCAAGAGTTGGCAGACAAAGAGTTACCAACCGGTGAAGTAATTGCTAAAGATGAATTATTTCCACAGACAAAGGATCCGCACCCTCCAGGATGGATGTGGGTAGTTACGGCTGCACCGCAGGCTACTTATCCTGATACTGATGAAGAAGTAGAAGAGTTTTCGCAGGCCAAACAAACGGCCAAAGAACAAGTAATAGCAGAAACTCTACCAGACCCGTTGTCTCATATTGAAGTGCCAGAAATTCATACTGAAGACCAACATCATCTTTTAGCAAAACAATCGTATCTGGCACAACACCCTGAAATCGACGAAAGATTGTTTTATGCACAACACCAAGACGGAGAAATAGATCACTTGCCATGGCACGATGTAGAGCATATCAATACATTACCGATCAGTGATGGTGAACGTAAACAATTAATTGACCGATTTGCAAATAATTCTCTGCCTGTGCAAGAACCAACAATTGATTATCAATTCTTAGAGGAGTATCACGAGCCTGATCTCCATGTGTATGATGACGAACGCCTAGTGTCAAAATTTGATAAGATACAGGACGTTGAAACACTAGATCCAAAAAATGATGGTAATCTGTGGGTACCTCAATCAGACGGCACATGGGCCAATGCTGGTCCAATGGATCAATTTGATCTAGGATTATCTGCTGACAATTCTCCCAAATCTGCCGCAGGAATAATGCGTGGATTTGGAACCAGCTTTCCAGGTCAGGTTGCCAAAGGCGACATGTTTCTTAGAGTGGACCAATTGCCCAGTGCCTTGTATAAATTCAACGGCACCGGTTGGATTGAAGTAGATAAAAAATTAAGTGACCAATACATTTATGATGAAGCATATATTGATCATCTTATTGAAAAAATTGGTACCGGCGAGTATGATCCAGATTTATTGAGTGATGCCGAACGAGAAAGTATCGAAAAACGATTAATAAAGAAAGCATAACATGAGCCTGGCTATTGAGCATTGCAGTTTTTGTGACAAGCACAAGGATCGTGTTGGTAAATTAATTGTCAGTCACACTGTGGCCATATGCAATGAATGCGTAGATCTTTGTGACAGCTTACTCAAGGACAACGAACCCACGTCACCGTCTGATTCACCTACTGTGATTGATCCCAAAGATGTAAGAGATTACCTTGATCAACATGTGGTTGGGCAAGACGACGCCAAAATTATTCTCAGCGTGGCCATTGCCAACCACTACAAGCGTATCAGTCGCACTGATTCCACCATTGCTAAATCCAATATACTCATGATTGGTCCTACTGGCACAGGCAAGACCTTGATGGCTCGAACTGTTGCCCAGTATCTCAATGTGCCATTTGTTATTGCTGATGCCACCTGTTTGACCGAAGCCGGTTATGTAGGTGATGATGTAGAAAGTATGATTGCACGTTTATACACTGCTGCTAACTGCAACATAGAACAATGTCAGCGCGGTATTGTGTTCTTGGACGAAATAGATAAAATTGCCCGTAAAAGCGAAAGTGCCACGGTAAGTAGAGATGTGTCTGGAGAAGGTGTCCAACAGGCCTTGCTTAAATTGGTCGAAGGAACAAAATGCAGAATCTCAGCACATGGTACCAAAAAAACCAGCAGTTCCGAAATGGTTGAAATTGATACTACAAATATTTTATTTGTTGCCAGCGGTGCATTTGTGGGACTAGAGCGTGTGATACAGACCCGAGTGCAAGGAACTGCTATGGGTTTTGGCGCAACTATCAATTCTAAAAATATACCAACTGCTGAACCGGTGACACCGGATGACTTGGTCAAGTATGGAATGATTCCTGAGTTTGTGGGCAGATTCAACAGTTATGTAAATCTACATGACTTGACCAAAGCGCAGTTGGTCAACATACTGACTGAAGTAAAAGGCAATTTTGTAGAACAATACAAATGGTTGTTTGATCAAGACAATGTGGCATTGGAATTTGATCCAGAAAGTTTAGATATAATTGCTGAACGCACATTAAAAACACGAACCGGAGCCAGAGGGCTACACAGTGAATTGGAGCGAGTGTTGTTGCCTCACATGTTTGATTTACCTAGATATCGCAGGCAGTCTATCCTACAGGTCTCTATCAATAAAACCCAGGTAAATACACCCATGACACTTATACAAGAGAACCAATGAAAGAATACAAAAATTCAGTTCGTGTAGTCGATGGCAATGTAGAAAAAGCCTTGAGAAAATTCAAAAAACGAATACAAGAATCAGGATTACTGGACGATCTTCGAGCCAGAGAATTCTACGAAAAACCCACAACCGAACGCAAACGCAAAAAAGGTGCGGCCCGAGCACGTTTGCGTAAAAAATTGCGCGAACAAGCACTGCCACCAAAACTTTACTGATGTGTTTATAGAATTTGATTTGCGCCAAACTCATAATTATCATTACGATTTAAATCTTATTAAACTTGATATTGCAGAATGGGCAAATCGTTACGGTATTTCTTACACACAAAAAACAATAAAATATACGCATAGATTGGCCTTTGACGACGACCGTTTCTATACTGTGTTTGCTACTACCTGGAACAGTGAATTCGACTATCGACTTATTGACAGGAAGTGGTAAATGTGTTATAAATATATTATGTAGATGCCGATGGTCGGGTCTACTGTATATGTCACTTGCTTAACAAAGGAGAAAACAATGACAAAAATCACAACTCTGGATCTCAATCCATTTTATCGCAATTCAATTGGTGTCGATCGATTATTTGATCGTATGATGCATCAAATTGATACTGCGGCTTCCTCAACAACTAACTACCCACCTTACAATATTGTAAAAACAGGCGAAAGCACCTACGAAATTCAAGTGGCTGTTGCTGGTTTTACACAGGGCGAAGTTACAGTTAATGTAAACGACGGACAATTGATCATTACCGGTGAAAAGGAAAAGACCGATCTGCCCGAAGGCTATGCATATGAATATCAAGGCATCAGTGCTCGACGTTTCATTCGCACATTTACATTGGCTGATTATGTGGAAGTGACTGATGCTACTAGCCGGGACGGTATTCTTACTGTTAGTCTAGAGCGTCAAATTCCTGAAGCAATGAAGCCTAAAACTATTGCTATCACTTACAAAAAGTAATATAATATAGTAAATACAGTGGAGGACACGGTGTTCTCCACTGTTACTACTAAAGGATCTGAGATGTCACAAATTGGAACAATAACAAAAACACAAGTTAATGTAGGACTCACAGAACCACCTATGTTTAAACTTATCTATCTCAATGATAATGCTACGCCAATGGAATTTGTAATTGAAACCCTAATTGACTCATTTAATTACAATACAGAAACTGCTGAGAAGATCACTATAGATATCCACGAAGCCGGCTCGGCTGTGGTTGCAGTATTGCCATATGAAATAGCCGAACAAAAAGGCATAGAAGTAACAGTCCAAGCTCGCAACAACAACTATCCGTTACAGATTAAACTAGAGCCCGAGACAGTTTAAACGTCAATTTCTATACGTCGTGGATAAAAAACAGATCGACTCCATTGGGTATTTCCTCGCCCTTTTGGATTGCTTAGATATTGTATTCCACCCAGTTGTTGATCTACAGGTTGATGATAGTGCCCAAAACACCATGTTTTAATTTTATTTTCAGTGTCACTGTTGATGGCCCTGGCAATGTGTTTGTTGCCCATACCATTGAATCTCCAAGTATCCACTAGATCTATATCATGCTCGATTATCCAAGGCGCTGGCACAGTATGGCTGACTAAAACTATTGCCTTTACTTCACTGTGCTTTTGTAGTTTTTCTACACTTTTGATCAAGTAGGCTGCGTCATGGTATGCTATACCAATTATACTAGTAGCAGCTGAATTGCTAATATGAAAATGTTCTTGAACATGCATTACACTTTGATCCACATCCATTACAGGATCAAAGTCATAGGTCCACCATCCGTTAGTTCCTAATATAGCCACACCATTGACAATGACCACATTGTCTTGAAGATACACTACATTTTTAATTTGACTGACTCGTTGATATAAATCACGATAGCTGTCACTTAAATCTTCATAGTGGTCCTTGTGTTCTTCGTTGCCGTCAATATAAAATACGCCACCTGGATAGCATTTTCCAAGATGTGTCAGCGTGTTGATCAGCACATCTCTATCACGGGCAACATCTCCTGCTACTATGCAGTAAGGTGCTGTGGCTTGACCAGTCCAATCAAATTCAGGCCAGGTTTCTATGTGTAAATCTGATATCAAATCAAATGCAAATTTCATAATGTATTTAATTCGATAAATACCTATATAATAATAAGGAGTAGGTATGTCGACTATTCAAGAAACAAAACCACTGTCACGGTCTGAACGTGAAGCACAAATCAAAGACAAAGCTGGTTGGGTTATTGTTGTTTTGGCCGCATTGTTAGCTATTAACACATACCTAGGTAATGGCAACAGCGGAAAAGTATTAAACAACACCATCGATGCCAACAACACCTGGGCGTTTTATCAGGCAAAATCAATCAAAGTTACCTTGGCGGAAATGGCCTTAGATGATGCTGTGGTCCGTAAAGATGTAGCTAAGATAGCCGTGCTTAGTAAAAAGATTGCTAGATATGAATCGGACCCTGCAACAGGTGAAGGTAAGAAAGAATTAATGGCCAAAGCCCGGTCTTTAGAAGCAGATCGTACAGTGGCCAAACAACGTAGCCCTTGGTATACGTTTGCCGGATCACTGTTTCAAATTGCTATTGTGCTATTATCAGCTAGTATATTAGCAGTTAACACAAGATTGTATACTGCCAGCCTGTATGTAGGTGGAAGCGCAATGATCTTAATGAGTCAAGCAATTTGGCTCTGGATTCCTACTATACTTTAAACCCAGTTTAATATAACGCAAGAATCCTGTAAATACTTCAAGTTCTGACCAACAAGAGCATGGAGTATGATGAAAAAATATAGGGCTATACACAGTGCCGTAATCTTAGTATTATCGTCGATACTATGCGGTTCTGCGATTGTGTCAAGTTCGCCCATGTACGGTGGCGATCGGCCCAGCGTAGCTCGAGAACTACCTGCCAGAGAACGAGAAGTCAGACTCAACCACGGCGTTGCTGAATGTGTTAGAACCGCCTGGATCGGCGACGTCAACAATAGAAAACTGATCTGTGTTGAGTACCGCTTGAAAAAAGAGGTCAAGTAATGGATCCCTTAACCCTCTTTGCTCTAGCCAATGGTGCGGTGTCGGCGGTTAAGGCCGGCTGTAAACTCTACAAAGATATCAAAGGTGCCGCCGGCGATGTTAAGGAAGTGCTCAAAGATCTTGATGAGCAGTTTCATAAGGCCTATGAAGGTAAAGGCAAAACTCCCACAGTAGAACAACGCAATCAATTCGTAAAAGAAAAAAATCGTGTCATTGAACTAAACAAACGCGATGGTGAGACCACAGGTATCTACACCGAGCTTGGTGAACATCTTGGTGCCTACTACGACAACTATTACAAGTGTATAGCAATCTTTGAAGAAGAAGAAAAGCATAGCCAGCACGAAATTTATCAAGGTGATGCCAGCCTGGGTAAACGAGCCCTACAGCGTGTGCTGATGCGTAAGCAACTGGAACAGATGGGCACCGAACTACGCGAGATAATGGTTTATCAATCACCTCCAGAACTGGGTGCTCTACACACTGAAGTGGAAGAGATGATGAAGGTCATGGGCAAGCAACAAAAATTACTTGTTGCTAAACAAATGAGGCAAGATCATGTTCGAGCAATCAAGAGACGCCGTCGGATGGATGCAGTTTGGGCCAATGCCGCCTGGGGAGCGGCTGCTATAATTATTGCAGCATCAGTCGGCCTAATGTTTGTGTTGGTTATACAAGATAGAATTAAAAAGTATCCTCAATTAGGAACTGACATTATTCCCAAATCAGAAAAGCAACGAAGAGAAGAAGCCGAGCCTAAGAGATATGTCGGTAGATAAATTTCAATATCAAAACAACTAGCCCAGCGGCAACGGCCGCGCTCAAAAGCAAAATTAATATTGTGATGGCCAATACTCGGCCCGCTGGATTTCTAATCACTAGGTCGTTTAGATCTTCAAAAAAGCTACTCATAAGTAACTATTTAGAGTTGATTTACAAAATCAAAAGCACACAGTAAATTATAGTTTATTTTGAATAAGTTGAATTATAAAATCTATGTCTGACGTTGTTGGACTGGCTTGATTAGTTTGGAGAAAATCAATCACTGATTGATGTTGTAATAACTTTGTCCATTGAGTTAGCCATGGTTGATAGTTATTGCTGTGGGCTAGCGTATTGAATGCTGATGTTAAATTTGTTTTTAATTCGTTGGCAACTAAATTAAAAAAATCTTGACTGAAGAAATGTTGTCTATTATAGTCGGCAATAGCCTGTGCTTGGGCCATATTGCGTTCATGCTGGTGTGGCAACCAAGTTGAAATATATTTCATAAGCTCAGCAATCTGTATCAACCGTTTAGCAGGATCTTGTACCAGATCATAACTTTCATCCCAAACTGTGTCAAAGGTCTTGAAACCGTAACTGCGTAAGTATTCTAAACTGCCCTGTGTGCCGGCCAGTATAAATGGTTGTCCAACTGCAATGGGTCTCAGGCTTTTTTCAGTCAAGTGCAATCGGTTGTCATCAAATAGAGTTTCCAACACAACTTCAATGTCAGTCGCTTCGTAATCTTCTAAATCAAAGTCTGCACTGTAGTGGCTTTGTGCTTGACTGATTGGAAAGTAATTTTCTAATACAGTTCTAGGCCGCCAGACTGGATTTCGAAACTGATGTGAGTCGTAGTGTATGTCCAGTTCCGGTTCAATGGGATTGATGCTGGTTCGACAGTGTTCTTGTAAATTTAGATGTATCAACAGTTCAGCAAATCGCAAACGATATTCTCTGGTATTGCTCCAAGCACGATTGTAAATCAAAAATGTTTTGTCAGATTTTTTTGTCTGAGCGACATGTTCAGCGTATCTAAACCAATCTCGTGCAATTACAGCATGACTCCAATAGTATACTGTGATTAATTCGTTGTCATCCTGATATTTTTTTAAATTGTCTGAACGCCGTTCACTATGTAACAACAGGCCTTTTTCAAACAAGCTGCTTGAATGATAATTTAAATTTGTAGGAGCACGATACTGATCAATGGCGGTTAATATAGACCGCCATCTGGTATCACCCATGGGTCTTACATGTGTTTTATAAAACTCATGGTTCAATGGCTCCTGATCATTGCACCACAATTTGGGATACATTATTTTGTCACACCAGGTGTCTGTATCATGTAGGTTGTTTAAGTCATTGATATTTTTTGAACCGTGCGGATAAAATCGATAAATTATTATACGATCATTGTAAATTTCTTGGGCAACATTTTCGATATAATGATATAGCTGGTCTAACGGAATGCTCATAAGCACATATTTACACAGGAAACAGCACACTACAATTAAAAATATGACACAGACTTTACACAAGTATCAATTATATCCATTTTGGGACAATGAATACACGGCATTGACTTATATTCAAGAAGCGTTCAATGACCATGCTCTTGTGGCCAAATGGCGACAACAAGGATACATGCCCAAATTTACCGGAGACATGTGTGATATGCGTAGTCCACAGCCCGGTTGGAACAAAAGATTTGTAGAGATGTTTGAAGGACAAGGATGGAGGGATGTTGGAACCAGTTACTATAGAATGACGACCGGCACCATATTACCAACACACAGCGACTTATATTTAAAATATATCGATCTGTTCAACCTTAAAGGTCGCGAACACACCATACGTCGTGCCATAGTATTTTTAGAAGATTGGCACCCTGGTCACTACGCTGAATATCAAGATCAGGCCTATGTAAATTGGAAAGCTGGAAGTGTAGTTGAATGGAAGTATGATACACCACACATGGCAGCCAACTTAGGATTAACGCCACGATACACACTACAAATTACAGGACATGTTGATGATTGATAGTCGCAATGAATGGGATCCGATAGAAGCCATTATAGTAGGTACAGCCACTGGGGCCAATTGGCCCATGACTGATCCGGTGTTTGCCGAGGAAGCTCGTAACAGTTTATGGACTGAATCTCCTGCCCCTAGCGGAGCAGTACCCCAATTCATCATAGACGAAGCCAATAGAGAACTTGACACATTATCAGAGACCCTGGCCCGTAACGGTGCCACGGTATATAGACCCCGACCCATGGATTTTGTTGCGATGAACGGAATGTATAACTATTGTCCTAGGGACCGTTTATTGGTGGCCGGTGACACTGTGGTTGACTGCAATATGATGTATCCATGCCGCAATCAAGAAATAGCCAACTATCCACGCTTGTTAGGTGATGCCCGACAGGTATTGACCATGCCAAGAGATTCGGACATGACGCTAGATGCAGCCAACATTTGTCGACTAGGCGATACTTGGCTGTTCTTGGAATCAGCTTCGGGCAATCGAGCCGCATACGAATGGTTGTGTGAACATTTTCCCAGCATCAATATCGAGTTGGTAAACTTTTATGCCGGAGTGCATATTGACAGCACAATTACACCGCTACGCGAAGGACTGGTTATGTTGAATGCTAGCCGTGTAAATAAGGACAATTGTCCTCGGGCGTTTAAAGACTGGGAAAAAATTTACGTAACCGAAGACCAAATTGTGGCTCAAACGTTCTATCAATATCCATACGCATCAAAATGGATTGCTATGAATATGTTGGCCGTGAATCCAGAAACAGTTATTATAGATGCGGCCCAAACTGAGCTAATTACTATACTAAAGCAACACGGCATTGACAGTATTCCTTTAACCTTGAGTCATAGTAGAACACTAGGTGGTGGATTCCATTGTGTTACTTTAGATACACGGAGACGCCATGCTTGACACAGCGGCCATTGAGCAACTAGTACGACAACAGATCACAGAACAAGTAAGTGAACAAATTTCAGTCACATTGGGATCTGACGCCTGGCTGGCTTCTTTTGAACAACAAATAATTGAATATGTGCAGGCCCGCGTTATGGCAAAATTTGCCAACGCAGAATACCTGCCTGAAATAACAGACACAGTTAAATCAAGTGTTGCTGAATTATTTAAACGCGGTGTAATTCCGGGCATTGATCAGTATGTAGATACTGCAACCATTAGGCGTACCATTGATGCTGCTGTAGAACAATTGGTTGACAGTTCTATTGAGGTGTTGGGCAAGGACCCTGTGTGGTTAACCAAAATCGAACAGCAAATTAATCAATCAGTAGTGGATCGGGTAGTTCGACAGTTTGGCCAGGTTGATCTTAACCCAATTATCAAAGAACGTGTTGATGAACACATGACTCAGTTCCAACAGGATATTTTAAACAATTTTACCAGCACAGGGATTAGCGACCAGGCTGGCTCTTGTCAGTTGACCATAATGGACGATGCTGTAGTGGTTGAAAATCGATTGACCACACATGATTTAACTGTAGCCAACGCAGCAGTGATACAAGATCTTGTGGTCAAAGGATCTGTCAACATTGACAATCCAAGTTGGGAGTTATTGGCTGTAGGCATCAGTGAAAAAACAATCGCTAAACTTTCTGACGAATGGAAGACCGTATTAACAGCTCAAGTAGCAGAACAAATACAATCCAATGGCGTTGATTTTGATTCTGTAAAAATCAACGGAGAAATGTTGGTCAATGGTAATACCTTAGCAAAAAGCATTACCGATACAAGCATACGATCTGTGGGTGCATTAAAAACTTTGACGGTTGACGGAGAATCTACATTTAATAATCAGACTCTGGCAGTATTGAACAAACGCATAGGTGTAAACACCATAAGTCCAGAAATGGCTCTGAGTGTTTGGGATGAAGAAGTCAGTATAGTGGTTGGAAAAAACAAAGCCAACGAAGCCTATATTGGAACTAACCGAGCTCAAGGTGTTGTGATCGGTGTTAATCGACAACCGCAAATTGAGATCTCAGCAGACGGCCTGACACGGATACGACAACTACAAGTTGGCTTGCATCGTGTTAGTCACGCACCACAGGTTCCTGGATGGTCCGGCACCAAAGGTGATATAGTGTTCAATTCAGATCCTGCTGATACTCCGGTGTTTGCCTGGGTCTGTATAGGTGGCCATCGTTGGAAAACTCTTAAAAGCGCCGAATGAACATCAGTTGGGTAATAGCTGACAGTGCAGAGTTGGATCCTACTCAAAATATTGATGCACTTAAACGGTTAGGACCAATTTGGGGATCATGGCGAACCTGGCGAGCCTATCAAACCGACAATGTTGTATGTCATAATCAAATCAAAGCAGAGGAATTGATTAAACGCAAGTTTCAGGAACGTTGTAATTTTTATATTCCTAATTCGGTAAATGCATCTTTGGGAAGGCCCGCTGGAGTTCGATTATACGCTGGTGATTTTGTTCACGATGTAATCAGGCAAGAAGAAATTGTGGCACTACATTTGGCTGCAACCACCAGTGATATTGTGCTGTTATTAGGATGGGATTTAACCAAACTAAAACCAAATTCTGATCGATTGGGATCTAATCAAGCACAACACCATCGTAACTTATTCCATCAAGCGATAAAAGATTACGGCCAAACGCAATGGGTAGCGGTGGATCATTTGAATCCATTGGCACCCTCATTGCAGGTTTTGGAAAATTTAGTCCTTGACACAATGGAGACCGTTTTGGCCCTAGCGCCTGATTGACAAACATACAATACTGTCATATAATACTAGTATGACTACACTCAAGCGTATTGGTTTCTGTTGCAAATGGCTCAATGATCCGTCCGAATGCGGCGGCATGAAAGTCAATGCAGTGGATCGGGACCTTAACGGGCGTTCAACTACCATGCGTTGGTTGCGTGAGCATCCAGCCGAAGCTGAACAGCGCCAATGGGACATAATGAATCACAATACCCAAGCCGCTGTGCGATTGATTGAGCGTGTGGCTACCTTGCCTGCTAATCGCAGAATGGTAAGATTGGGATCAGAAATGCTGCAAGGCTATACTGAAAAAGATTGGATCACTTGGTGGCAACGTCAAGAAATACAAAACCATTGTGCAAAGATATTTGCACCCATAGGCGAAACAGCACGTAGATTAGATGTGCGCCTCAGCTTTCACCCAGGACAGTTTTGTGTGCTAGCCAGTGAGAACGAAGATATCGTAAATAGAAGTATACAGGAGTTTGAATATCATGCAGATATGGTCAGATGGATGGGATATGGTCAGTCGTTTCAAGACTTTAAAATCAATGTTCACATCTCAGGTAAAAGAGGTCCAGCCGGTATCAAAGACGCACTTAAACGACTCTCGCCTGAAGCAAGAAACTCGATCACAATCGAAAACGACGAAAACGCCTGGGGAATCGACTCAAGCCTTGAACTTGCAGAAGATTGTGCCCTTGTGCTTGACATACACCATCACTGGATTCGTACAGGAGAATACATTCAAGCCACCGACGATCGACTTGCTCGCGTAATTGATTCATGGCGTGGTGTGAGACCAGCCCTGCATTATTCAGTAAGTAGAGAAGATGTGCTAGTGGACCATCCGGCGGATACTGTGCCTGATCATGCACTACTATTAGAATCAGGCTACAAAAAACAAAAAATGCGAGCACATTCAGACTTTTACTGGAACCAGCCAGTGACAGACTGGGCCTTGAGCTTTTGGGATCAGTTTGATATACAGTGCGAAAGCAAAGGCAAGAACTTGGCCAGTGAGCAGGTTTATAACAGGGCTGTGGAACTAGGATTAGTGGATGAAAAACTTCCAACTTTGGCCACCACCTGATTGGACTGAATGTGTGATCAAGTGGGATTACATATTAGGCTCACCAGTTCACCCACAAGACTTATACAATTGGTGTAACGATCATCCTGGTGATGGCCGCTATCATGTGCATGGTTGGAAGTCTACTGAGGGATTTGCATTTAGATTCGAAGACCCTCGAGATGCTATTTTGTTTAGTTTAACATGGACACATCAGTAGATTATTACGGTGTCGAATTACACCGAGTCTCTACTCGGGTGTTGGCTTGGGTAGTTGATACTTACGGTCCGCTGGGTGCAAGACGTTGGTTTGTAAAAAACAAAACAATATATTTTTACAATCGAGCCGACTATAAAATGTTTTTGTGGAGATGGATGTAATGGACTTTATTTTTGTTGGCGCAGCCAATGTTTGGGAATATATTAAACGCGATTGGTCAAGTAATCGAGTGCGTTTTTGTGCAGAAGTATTTGCCTGGGCCTGTAGTGTGGTGTCAGCTGTGATATTTGCCGCCACAGTGCCCAACATTCCAGTGGTGCCACTTTATACAATTTTTATTGCCGGATGTTGTGCCAGTGCCTGGGCCTGTTGGACTAGACGCAGTTTTGGCTTGATGGCCAACTCTGTATTCCTAGTTACCATTGATGGCTTTGGACTGATACGATTCTTACTTAATTGATACAATGTATCAATGGTTCAAGTTCCAATGACCGTAAATCGGTTGGAAATTTATTTAGATTATAGTTTTTAATTGACCAGCCGGCCAGCATCAGTTCAGACTCAATGATCATTTCTTGCAAGGGAGTAAGAACAGTGTCTGACAGTAGTTGATCTTGTTTGTTAATGATTCCGTTGACAACATTTGATAAATTTTTAAACCATTTTATATCGGAGTTGAGTTCCTGCCACTGTTGGTATATCTTTTTCCATGCTTCAAATCTGTCGGCGTTAAAATTTAATATCTTGTATTTCTTTGAAAGTTCTATCAACGCACAGTCAAGATTTTCAAAAATATCAGTGGCTGACATTTTAAAAGATGATTTAAGATTATCTACTATACGCTCTTGATCATAACAATGAACAATTGCTCTACGCTTTGATGCATATTCAATTGCAATTTTCTCTCTAAGAAGATAAGTTGGTTGATTTAAATCGATAGCAAACGGATACTTGATCTCTGTCAGTTCGTTTTTTGCATGATCTTGTGCTATCTGTAATTTACGTGCATGAAAAAACGACTCTACCCAAGATTCTGACTCAAATATCACATGCGGTATAGATGTATTGGTTTGAAAAAAATTTATCAATTCATCTAAATTATCATCATTGGCCTTAATACACATGTAAAAGGTATTGAACTCAATAGGATCGTTGTTGTATAAAAAATAACTTTGCCAAATAGCATCTCCAAGACATATGGGATGATTTTTTTTGTGACCGTGTGCTGATCCGTTTTGCAATATGGGAGTTGTAGGAACAGCGACTTTTTTGGCACCTGCATCAGTGGATGCATTGTATAAAAAATAACGTTGCCATAAATCTGTCTCAATTTGAATCGGTTGGGTTTGTGACAGCGTTGTTGGAATTGCTAACTTACGCAAGTTTAAGTCAGATGCTACAGTATGTTCTTTGATACCCAGCAGATAGTTTATAGACCAATCTACAAATGTGCCACCTGCTGACTCTCTTGAAATTTGCCAAAATGTCTGCTGTTCAAACCATTCTTTTGTTGGCGATCGAATCATTGTGCCTTGGGTTTACGCGGTGCTTTAGGCTTGGCTGTTACAGCCTTTTTAGCGACCGGCTTTTTTGTTGGAGTTGCTTCCGTTGTGGTGGCTGTTACAACTGGTGCAGTAGGCGCTTCAACCTTGTAAGGCGCTGGGATTGCCTCTGTTGTTTTTGGACCAAAAATTTTCTTTAAAAACGATAGCATAATAGATCTCCTTGTGAAATATTTAGTTTCAAATTAGTTGACTGACTTTAAAGTCATAAACATTTAATATTATATGCGGCACCACAGCATAAATATATCAGTAGAAACCATGAGTCTCTACAAAACTATGGAGAAAACACACAATGTTATTAGAACGAATATTAGAACGTTTAGCAGAAATGTTCCCTAAACAAGGATATCAAAGTCGTTTGGAACAGTATATCAACAGTAAACACCCAACCAATGCCGCAGATGTGGACTATTGGCAACGTCAGTATGAAACCGAAGCACAACATTGGAGCCGCGGATTATGATCAAAGCTATTTGGAAATTTTTAGAAGCATTTGGCGAAGCACGATATGCAACATTTTTAACCCGTCAAGGGCGCATTGAAGAAGCCAAAGCAATATACAAATGATTATGCCTGACGACTTTGCAGAAAAATACGGCGAAAAGATTGCGGCTTGTGCTATCGTAGCAATGATTATATATTTGGTTATTGCACAGTAGTTTCTTGCTAAGTAATTAATGTCGACAATTATTGCAACCCTGGTGATGACGCACATCACCATAGCCTGTGTTACCCTGTATTTGCACCGTAGCCAAGCACATAGAGCAGTAGAATTCAATCCGGTAGTGGCACATTTTATGCGCTTTTGGCTGTGGTTAACTACGGGTATGGTAACTAAACAATGGGTGGCTATACACCGTAAGCATCACAGGTTTAGTGATGCGGAGGGAGATCCACACAGCCCACACGTATATGGCATTGGGCGTGTGTTCTTTAAAGGAGCCGGTTTATATCATGAAGCAAGCAAAGATCGTGTCATGGTTGACACATACGGTCGTGGCACTCCTGCTGATTGGATGGAGCTTTACGTATACCAGCCTCACAGTAGACTTGGCATTGGCCTTCTCCTTGTGCTCAACACCTTAGTGTTTGGATGGTGGGGTTTACTGGTATGGGGTATACAAATGATTTGGATACCTTTTTGGGCCGCCGGAGTTGTAAATGGCATTGGACATTGGATAGGATATAGAAATGGACATACTAAAGATCATAGTCGTAATATTAGTCCTTGGGGCATTGTCATTGGTGGCGAAGAGTTGCATAACAACCACCACTTGGACCCAGCGAGTGCCCGGCTCAGCAAGAATTGGTTTGAGTTTGATATAGGTTGGTTTTACATTTGCCTATTAAAATGGTTAGGTTTAGCCAAATTACGGGCGTAAAATTAGTGACCACTCACTAGTGAAAACCACTAGGAAATTGCGGCAGTGCCATGTATAATAGATAAATACAGTAGAGAAAAGAAGTTAGTGCCGATAGTCGGGCTAACACAAACCCTCGCTTAATTTAAGGAGATTTACCATGTTTAATTTCAAATCCGTAGTAGACCAAGTAGCAACAGCAACTAAGACACCTTTGATGTATGTTGAAGACAAAGCAATTCGCGCAAACCTAGAGACTCTAGTAGATGCTTATGTAGACTTTACTAAAACTGCATACGACACAGGTTTAGAGCTTTCTAAGCAAGTGGTCGAAGCTACTAAGAGTATTGACTACTCTAAGTATTTTGCCAAAGCAGGCAAGTAATAGTAACACATCCTACATAGGATTATCAAGCCCAGGTAACTGGGCTTTTTATTGCCTGTTTTTTCACTAAATACTTGGTCCAATCGGAGAGCAAAATGCGTGAGAGTTTTAACTGGAGTCAACTAGATCGCGATAATCTTTATACAATGCTGTATACAGCTGGACGTGACGTTGTTGGCAAAAAATTGCCAGTAAATGCGTTACAAAAACACATAAGCTCATACATCAAATCTAACTTGCCGGTGCGGGTAGTTCGTATTAAAAACAACAAGAAACAAAAGCCCAATACTGTTTATATGGGTGGCGCCTACTACAGTGATCTAGACCGGCAACAGCGCAGTCGATTTATAGAAATAGTGTTGAGTTATCATCCTGATACCAAGGCAATTCGAATAACCGATTATCGCTGGACCAGGCTTTGCACCCTATTTGCTGACACTATCTTGCATGAAGTTATACACATGAGACAGTATCGCAGTCGCAACTTCAAAGACATTCCTGGCTACGAAAGCACAGCATACTATCACAAACAACGCATAACGCAACAATACTACGGCAACAGAGATGAAATGGGTGCATTTAGTTTTAATATAGCCTGCGACATGATAGATCGTTTTGGCAACAATACACAAGAAATAAAAAAATATTTAAATAGTATGAGAGCCAAACGCCATAAGCATTCAAGCTGGTATGAATTTTTATCTGCGTTTGATTGGGATTTAGATCACGCCAAAGTGCGTCAAATGCAACAGAAGATTTTTAAACAGTTGGAATACGCCGCAATTGGCCGGCCGTTTAAGACTACTACACATTTAACCTATTAGCATAAATAAAAGTAATCAGTAGGAGATATCATGAGCACAGAATTATTTAGAAACTACATTGACCTTATCAATGAGAACAGTCAACCCAGGGTTCAACTGGATGAAGGCATGATGGACACAATCAAGTCTGTAATACCCAAAGTGATGAAACTTTTGGGCGGTGATACTGCTCAACAAATTGCACAGCAAGTGAAACAAGTTACTGGTGGTGATTTTACACCCAGTAAAGAAAATGCTATCAAAGTGGCACAAGCACTTGGTTTCGACAAAATTGCACCAAAAAAGGCAGTGGCCGAACAAAAACTTGATGAAGTTACTTGGGGCTTAGCAGGAGATTGGAAAGGTAAATTGATTCAACTTATATATACCTTGGGTTTAGCAGGCACAGCCGTTGGAGGATATCTAGGAGCACAACCGGGTGTGGCTGGCACAGATATAGGTGTAGCATCTGGTATTCTTATTCCAATCGGAATATTACTATTAATGTTTGCTGATACATTTTTTGGAAGAGGAACAGGGCAAGTCGGAGCAATGGGCCATCCAAAAGAAAAACACGATAACACAATGGGTTAACCATTATTTGATTCACACAAAAGGCTCTTCGGAGCCTTTTTTTGTGTCAGCGTAAAATGTTAACGCTGGCGTTTACGTCCTAGTGCTTTTTCGGTGCCTAACTTCTCATCCGCAGCGGCTTTGATCCCACTACGCTGACTGCCAACTTGATCTAGATCTTTGGTGGACGCTTTGACGTTGGGTTGATCAGCTACGTCATTGGCCATAGGATCCAACAGGTCTGACTCTTTGGCGCCATTCTTCAAGATCTTAAATGTAAAGTTGCCTTTGCCCTGTGTGCTCATGTAGGCCTTCGAAGCATCTAACAGCACACCACTAACAGTGTCACTGGGATACACAGCACGGAAGCTGGTGATTGAAATAGTGTCAGCTGTTTCTGTTGCTTCGGTATACATCTGCACCAGAGCCGAGTTGTTTAAAATCTCACTTGCAGCCTGTCCAAAGTTGGTATGCTCGTTGATATAATCGGCCACGCTGTATGCTATGACGCTGAGCATGTGCTCAATTGGAATAATCTTTGACCAATCTCTAGGAGTGCGACTTTGGTATAATGTGTTTAACTTTTCATTCTTAAACTTGATTGGATCGGTGGGACCACGTCCTTTTAATGCCCGTATTTCATTGGCCTCATCTGGGGTGATCAGTTTGTATTCTACGGCCAAATCTAACGGAGCATTGGTGTGACCACGTTTATCAATAGTGTTGAGAATATCAACAACATCCTTGTGTTTTTCCAACAGCTTTTTGCCTTTGGGAGCCACAGACAATTCCTGAATACTTTTTAACAAGTTGACCACTGATGCATTGGCACCACTTTTACCTTTGCTACTTAACTTAATTTGTTTACCGCCGGGACTCACAAGTAAACTGTCATACAATCCACCAGTTACATTGTTGTTAAAACTGATAGTGGCATCACCGTATCCGCCTGCGGTAGGACCAAAGAATATAGTGGCTGCTTCTTGTGCATTGCCCTTGACTGGCTTGTTCATAACTAGCGCAACAGGTTGTAGCATTTCGCAAAAATAATCACGGAAGGCCGTGAAGTTGATCGAACCTTTAGGGAATGTAACAGGAAACTTGGTAGCCTGCATGAACGTAGCGGCTGCAACCACTTCATCACTGCCCTTGCCAAACTTGGCCACAATTTGATTCATTATGGTTTCAGGAGTATTGTCCTGAAACTGTGTCAATACTTCGCTGGGCTTGTAACCGGTATTTTCTTTGGCTCCGGCTTTGGATGCAAATTTAAATCCACCCGGAATGTCACTGTGAGCAAAGTTGTTTAAGGCACGATTTGGACTGATTTCTTTTACCCATTTGCCCAAGTAATAGGGTTGTCCGTCTTCACCGGTAAACGACGCAATCATAAATGCACGGGTTGACCCTGTGGCCTGGTTGACCCAATGCACGTTGAGACCCGGTTTGTCCACATTATCAACTTTGAGTCCTACCAAATCGCTGGCTGTTTCGACTTTGCCGGACTCTGGATAAAAATCTACACCCTGAAATGTAATAACATCACCTTCGGGGTTTTTAAACTGTTCGCCCGGACGCCGATTGGTTAGGCCAACGCCCTCAGTAACAACAACAGAATCAATTAGGTTTAGAATATCACGCATTTGCTTTTCTTTAAAAAATATGTTATACTTACTTATCATTTATCTGGAGACCTTGATGTCAAATTTAGTACCAATTGTAGTAGAAAAAACAGCCAATGGCGAACGCAGTTACGATATATACAGTAGACTGTTACGTGATCGCATTGTAATGCTGGATACCGATGTAAACGAACACACGGCCAGTCTGGTTGTGGCGCAGATGTTGTTTTTAGAAAGCGAAGATCCGGATCGAGACATCTTGTTTTATATCAACAGTCCAGGCGGTGTAGTCACAGCAGGTATGGCAATTTACGATACCATGCAATTTATCAAACCTGATGTTTCAACTGTGGTAATGGGTCAAGCCTGTAGCATGGGTAGCCTATTGGCACAAGCTGGTGCTGCAGGCAAACGATTAATTTTGCCCAATGCACGTCATATGATTCACCAACCATCTGGAGGTGCCAGAGGACAAGCAACAGACATGCTGATTCAAGTTGAAGAGATTCTAGCTATGAAAAAGAACTTAACTGAGATCTATGTCAAGCACAACAGCGTGGGCAAAACTTTTGAACAGCTAACTACAGATATGGAACGTGATAACTTTATGAGTGCTGAACAAGCAGTGGCCTACGGTCTTGCAGACAAGATAGTTACTAATCGATGAACCCTAATACTTTTTGTGCCGCACCTTGGTTTAGAATACGCATAGACTGGGATGGTAAATTTCGTAGTTGTTGTGAGATCAACACCACACAATCCAAGTTTGCAGGACAAAAAGAATTTTCATTAAATGATAGCACTGTGCATGAATTCATGTCCAGTGAATATGTAAGTTATCTGCGTCAAGAGTTAACACAAGGTAATCAACTGTCTGAGTGCAGTCGTTGTTGGGCTAAAGAAGCCAACAATGTTCGCAGTCTGCGACAAAGTCATGTAGATACTGTGACCAATACTCAAGATGCTGACTTGATGAAAACTTGGATTCCGCATTTTGTTCGACGTGCGCCGGAGTTTGATCAATATAGAATTACAGCAGCCGATGTCAAATTGTCTAATGTTTGTAATTTCAGTTGTGTTATGTGTAATCCTGTCAGCAGTTCTAAAATTTTTGAAACGTGGAACAACAACCAAGATAATAAATTTGTTCAACTTAAATTGCAACAACAGCCCACATACTTGCAAGACATTGTTGCAACTCATCAACAGTTGAGATCATATCAACATCTTTCTGACCTACTCGCTCAACCACTGATGCAATTGCAATTGTTGGGCGGCGAACCATTGCTAGATAAAAAAATGTTCAGTATCTTGGCCGAACAGCCGGCGGAAAACAAAGCCAGGATCAGTTTGAATTTCATTACCAACGGCAGTCAGAATCTCGTCGAGGCTGCAGAAAGATTACAGGGATATAAACAGGTCAGTTTTTCTATCAGCCTAGAAGGTGTGGGCGCGATACAAGACTGGGCTAGGACCGGTAGCGACTGGACCGAAATAGAACAAAATATACTTGCAGCACAACAACAAGGAATTCTTGTGGCTGTGGCGCATACCTTGCAGGCTTCGACTGTGATCAAATTACCTAAGTTGGTCCAATGGTGTCAGCAACATCAATTGCGGTTGGACTGTGGAGTGTTAACCGATCCTGACTATTTGTCTGTGGCAGTTTTACCTGCCAAAACAAGACAACAGATACTAGACCAATTTGATCTCAGCAACGAGCTTGAACGATCAATACACAATTTGATCGTAAGTTTACCACTAGCAGTTGATCGTTATGATGATTTTGTAGAATATGTTGCGTGGTATGAACAAGACCAGCCGACAAAACTACGGGCTATTTGTCCTGAAATTTACAGCAACTAAAGGTGTCACAAAATTGTAACACATTATTCCTTAAATAATATTGTGCGATCGCACAATACACAAGGAGTATTCAATTGAAAAAACTATTTGCAATCATACTGGCAGTGACCGCATTTTCATTGTCAGCGCAGACCATTACAGGTGCAGGCGCAACATTTCCCTATCCTATCTATGCCAAATGGGCAGAAGCCTATCAAAAACAAACTGGTATATCTCTCAACTATCAATCAATCGGGTCCAGTGGCGGCATTCGTCAAATTGATGCCAAAACAGTGACCTTTGGTGCCAGTGACGCACCTGTATCTGGTGACAAATTAGAAAAACAAGGACAAGTGCAGTTTCCAGCCATCATAGGCGGAACTGTGCCGGTTGTGAACTTGGAAGGGTTCCGACCTGGTGAACTTAAAATAACTGGTCCTGTAATGGCCGAGGTGTTCCTGGGCACAATTACCAAGTGGAATGATCCCAAACTCACCGCACTGAATCCAGGCAAGGCCTTGCCTGACTCGTTGATCACAGTGGTGCATCGTGCTGATGGTTCAGGAACCACATACAACTGGACAGACTATTTGACAGCAATCAGTCCCGACTGGGAAAAGCGTGTAGGACGTGGTGCCGCTATCAAGTGGCCTGCTGAGAGTTCAGTAGGTGGCAAAGGCAATGAAGGTGTGGCGGCCAATGTGAACCGTATCAAAGGTGCAATTGGTTATGTAGAGTATGCCTACGTTAAAAAGAACAACATGACTTTTTTACAACTGCAAAACCGAGCAGGACGATACGTTAGCCCTGACGATCTAACATTTGCTGCTGCAGCCGACGGTGCTGATTGGTTCTCAGTTCCGGGTATGGGCTTGAGTATTGTGGATCAAAAGAATCCCAATGCTTGGCCAGTGAGTTCAGCCAGTTTCATTATCATGTATAAGGATCCTGCAGATAAAAAAGCCAGCCAAGACGTGCTGAAATTTTTTGATTGGGCATTTCGTAACGGTAAGAAAATGAGCGACGAGTTGGATTATGTTCATTTGCCGCAGGTCCTACAGGATCAAATTCGCAGCCGAGTTTGGAGTCAGATTAAATAAACAAATCGACCACAACGATAGAGTGGCGCTGGAACTCGTAACCAGCACTAAGGACCATTGGTCCTTTTTCATTGACTGTTTACAGGTACTAGATTGTCTCGAAATATTTGCCAGGCTCGCTCCCAACTCCAACGCTGACTACCCGCCCATACTTGATTTCTATTTAAAAACAAACAATCAGTAACTGCTTGCTTTAAGTCCGCATTCATGCAACCTGTAACACCTTCGTCAACAACATCCTCAGGACCTTGCACAGGATAGGCGGCCACAGGAGTTCCACAGGCCATGGCTTCGATCATAACAATGCCAAAGGTTTCCCACTGACTAGGAAATACAAACACTTCGGCATTGGCATAGTAGCGGGCCAATTCCACTCCTGTTTTAAATCCTGTAAAATGCACATCAGGATATTGTTTACGGTAAGTTTCCAGCATAGGACCATCGCCTACCATGATTTTTAAGAAACCTGGATAGTCCATCTCAAGAAACTTTTCAAGATTTTTTTCTTTGCTTACCCGACTTACACACAAAATATAGCGGCTGATGGTCGGTTGTCTGTGAGTAGGATTAAAAATCGTACGGTCAACACCACGAGTCCACGACACAATTTCACCCTTGAATCCGTGTGATTGTAATTCACGCACCATTGTGTCTGTTGTGGTTAGAACTTTGCCCGAATGCTTGTGGAACCAACGCACCAAGGGCCAAGTCACCGCTTCAGGAATACCAAATAGTTTTTTTAGCCCTTCAGGAAACTTAGTATGATAAGCGGTGTTGTACCTATAACCACATATTGAAAGATACTTTCTAGCCCACAAACCAAGAGGACCTTCTGTGGCGATGTGGATATGATCCGGGTCAATTTCTTCAATCTTCTTGCCCATCTCCCGCGGAATGGCAAGTTTGACTTGGTCGTAGCCAGGACAATCAACATAGCGGAACCTCCCGGGGTCAATATAATCAACCCGATAACCATCCAGTATCGCGCAAGCCTCAATGTTCTTGTAAGTGGTGACCACGCCATTAATCTGATCCGGTAAGTTGTCGGTTATTATCAATATCTTCTTTGTCATTTTTTTGTGTCCATGTTACAATCTCCCATTTTCCATCGTGATGTTCTACTAGTGCTGTGCATGATTCAACCCAGTCGCCATCATTCATGTAGACGACGCCATCTATTTCTTTTATTTCTGCGTGGTGTATGTGACCGCAGACCACGCCATCAAATCCTCTTTTTTTGCAGTAGGTTGCGAGGTTCCGTTCAAAGTGGAAAATAAAGTCCACAGCTTTTTTGACCCTATGCTTGAGATACAGGCTAAGACTCCAGTAACCAAAACCCATACGATGGCGGATCCAATTAAATTTGCTATTAAGTCCCAGGATAAAGTCATATGCTCGGTCTCCTAAAAAGTTCAACCACGGTGCCAATCTTGTGATACCATCAAACATGTCGCCATGAACTACAAGGTAGTGCTGACCATCTGCACCTATGTGTTCACATTGATTTACAATTTCTATTAGCCCAAACGAAAATCCGTAGGGTATCATGGGACGCAAGAATTCGTCATGATTTCCAGATATGTATACGACCCTGGTGCCACGTTTAGCGTGACCAAGAATGCGACGAACCACATTGGTGTGGCTTTGTTTCCATCTCCACTTGTTTTGTTGGATCTTCCAAGCATCGATTATGTCTCCAACCAGGTACAAGGTATCGCAACTGTTGTGCTTTAAGAAATTGTTCAGTTCATCAGCTTTACAATCTCTTGTGCCAAGATGAACATCACTGACAAAAATACTGCGATACGTTTTCTGCATCTAGTATTTAGGCAAAATTGTGTTACTATTTTGTTACAAACAATTGATCTACAAACTCCAACAACAGTTGATGATGCCGACGATGGTGCCAGTGTGGTCGCATCCACGAATAACCTGTGTACCAAAACTGTTCGCTTTCAGGATGACATCCTATTAGCCCAACTCTATTTTGATATATGGCCATTGCATCACCGTTGGCATAGGTGGCAACTGTTTCAAATCGATCCGGGTCGCCTACTAGGGCACAGCCATCATACCAAAACATCGACATGGGTGAGCCTTGCCAAGTTATTGAGATATTTTTGGCATGTGGTCTACGAGTATCGGTTCCAGGTCTAGCAAGATATTGAACAGCATCTACTGAATCTAGTATATCAAAGTAATTGCTACCGGCCCAGTATGCACCCATACAGATGCCTAGATAGCGTCCGCCCTGCTGAACAAATTCAGTTACCCTGCGTTGGTTGGCTTTTAGTAAGGTAGCAAAACTGTCAGCATCACCAACCCCGCCAGGAAACGCAACCATGCTTACATCATCAAAAAACGAGTCTTCAACTGAGTTTTTGCTGAACAGTTTAAAACGATAATAATCGCCTAGTGCTTGCATTACACCATTGCCCGATTGAACCGAACATTTTGGATCTTGGATGAATAATGCTATTGTGGGCTTCATGTTGGTGTATTTATAGCCCTGTTAACCTGTTGTTTTTAAACAACAAAATGTGGCTAAAAAACAACAGTTTTTTCCTGTATAAACTGGGTCCAAATAACGGTTGACCCAAAATGGCCCATTTGCTAAAATACTTGTATAGTAATTAAAAAGGAGTCCAGGATGAAAAACAAAATGACTGTAGCAGACTTGATCGAAATACTCCGCACTATGCCTGCCGACGCCACAGTAATTGCACATGACAGCGACTGGGGTTATACTGCACCTCTGGTAGAGATAGATGACGACGGCGAAGTTGTAATATCAGCAGGTTGACCCAAAATGGACCTTTTGTTATAATACTTGTATAGAAACTAAAAAGGAGCGGAAATGATCGACTCAAAACGCAAAGAAGATTTTTACATCGACGAAACTAATAGTGACTCTGGTCCTGTGGTGCGTTGGAGTTCAAACAATCGTATTCCGTTTGGCGACATGCTGGCAGAGTTTGCCCATGCTGGTTGGATTTCTGTGCAAATAGTTGAGAACAGCCTGGCTCAACGCCAAATTGAAGACCGTATTTCGCTTGAGAATTATCGTCGAAACTACCGCGGTCCTAGTGAAGAAGAACAGTTTGAAATGCGAGCCGCTTTTGGCTCTGGTGCTCGGGTCGTGAACGTTTTAACCGGTCACGAATATACCGTTTAAGGAGACAAGATGAAATTTACAAATGATGCCAATGCCAACATGACCAGCCTTAAAGGTGAGTTTGTAATTACTTTTGCAGAGCTGACGGAAATCTTTGGACGACCTGATCATGGCCCTAATGCTGATTTAGACAAGGTCACATGTGAGTGGGCGTTGACGTTTGAAGACGGCACTGTTGCCACAATTTATGATTGGAAAACAAACCGCACCCCAATGGGCGAGTACGAGTGGCACATTGGCGGATATGACATGGCCGCAGTGGATCGTGTTGTGGATACCATTGCCATGCATCGTGACCAACTGGTCAGTATGATTAGAGGGTATCAGGGCGCATGAAAGTATTCCAAGAAACCACCGAATGGGGCATTCCAGGTGCCAAAAATCACATCTACTTTTTGAGTGATTCGAAGGACAAGATGTATGCTTACATCAACAAGGAAGGTCGCATTGACGAAGTAAAGACGCCTTATCGGTTCCATGTAAGAGGCCGTAAGTTCAAAGAAGTGCCTAACACCTGGGGATTCTTTCCTAGAGAAGAATTAGAGTCAGTTGGAGAACAGCACAAGGTTGCTGGCAGTAAAGGTTCTGTTTATACAGTTACAAACGATCGTGGATCGTGGACTTGCACTTGCCCAGCTTCAAAATGGCAAAAGGGCGACTGTAAACATATCGTGCAGTTAAAAGGTTAAGGTCGAGTTATTAAGTGTAGAAACTCAGGCTGAGCTTTTCGCACAGTCTGGTCAACGTTTGAGGTGCACCACTGTTTTTTACACACAGTAGGTGTATCGGAAAAATCAATTTTGGATCCTAGACGCCCAATCGGACCGTCATTGTGACAAACTCCTCGGTATAGTAGTCCGTCAAAATCTATGAACAACGAGTCGATACCAGCAAAGCAAATCCATCCTTTGAATTGATTACGGTTGTTGGATACCATAAGGTCCGAATTGACTTCACGATAAGTTAAATCTTCGTCCCAGATGCCGATATTTTGCCAAGTGGTTTCTGGAACTTGTTCACGTAACCAAGCCAGTTCTTGAGCGGTATAATAATCTTCTGAATTGTATATTTGTGTTAATCTCGTATCTAACCTGAGCTTTTCGACTTCCTTCATCTCTGTTTGCTGTTCTAAAGTATACTCAGTTTTAAGTATTTGTCTTTTTGATACAGTTTGCCATTCGTCTACTGCTTCATTTAACCAAGGGCGTATTCTTCTTAGTGTAAATTTTACACCATTGGACTCTAATAACGGAATCACAGTTGTCTCAACAAATTCAAATTTTCCGGGCAAACACATGACTTGAACATTGATCCAGTGATCTGGAAACGCCTGATGTAGGGCTATGGCTTTTTCTAATGTGGCCTGTGTTTCAGCATCGCTTCTTTCCAGATGCAGACTTATGGTCAAGTGTGTTATGTATTCGAATGCTGTTCGATACAAGTCCAACGGCACAGATCCGTTGGTTATTACCACTAGCTGATCTTTGAATGTTTTGGCTTGTCGAATGATTCTGAGTATCTCAAGTATGTTGGGATGAACAAACGGCTCTCCGCCAGTTATGCTCATGGTGAAAGTTTTGTTTTGAGATCGGATCCAGGTATCCACTTGAGAAATAAAACTTTTAACAGCCGCAATAGAATGATGCGGGCTGGTCCAATCGTGTATGGATGGACTACAATACGAGCAGTCGTAGTTGCAACGTTTACCTAAATCCCAATTGATTTCAACAATGTTGGGTTCGATATTGTTGGCGTGATGTTCACTTTTAAGAGACCGAATGGCTCTTAATTCTTTGTTCCATGTCATACAGTAATTATGCTAGACTAGAGTGCAGACTGTAATTTAAAGGCTGAAGCGTGACTTGAAGTAGTTGAAGTTTTGCAGTTGTTCTTCTGCTGTGAGTGTTCGGTCGTACATCAACACCACAGCAATATTGCCCTGCATGTTGCGATTCTCATAGCAACTGGTACCAATATATAATTGTTGAGGCACAGAGTAAGCAGGGTTGGTTGTAGCACCGCCCATGACATTCCATCCGGCCACTGCCTGATTGCTTGCCGTTCCATTTATGTAGAAGGTTGTTGGTGCACTGGCCCAGTCATCACCGTTGCCGGGATTGGGTGCTTGCCAAGCGTTGTTATAAAATCTCATGCTCTTGTCGCCAGGAACACCAAATAGGCCTGCTATTCCGGCCACAGAGAAATCAGGTTCAAATACCATGGTAAAATCTTGATACAGGTTGGTCGTTGCGGTGTGAATACTACCATTAAATGCATTGCTTCCACTACCGCCACCGCCT
>Ga0209296_1000683_pt1 | contig 28846 bp, 27 predicted proteins | sample S_130206_EF_Meta_FD_187319 | JGI IMG/M metagenome (GOLD analysis project Ga0209296, IMG submission 187319) | Freshwater microbial communities from Lake Simoncouche, Canada to study carbon cycling - S_130206_EF_MetaG (SPAdes) (version 2) | ecosystem: Environmental > Aquatic > Freshwater > Lake ... | reverse complement strand
TTGACGAATCGGTACGCCTTGCAGGTGTGCACGTGGTGGAACGCGCATTTGGCCTTGATCTTGTGATCGGTCATACGAATGATGGAACGCGTGCGGTTACTGGCGTCAAAGTTGCGATGCTTGACAGCAGTGGTGGTGTGCAAAGTGTTGGCATTGTTAATGCTCGAGCAGTCATCATTGCTACTGGCGGTTACGGACAGGTCTATGCCTCCACGTCAAACCCTACAGCTGTAACCGGAGACGGTATTGCTCTTGCATTGCGCGCAGGGTTAGAAGCAAGCGATCTTGAGTTTATTCAGTTTCACCCCACTGTGCTGTGGCGCGGAGGTAAACCAACAGGTCAGCAAGCGCTTATCAGTGAGGCTGTGCGTGGCGAAGGCGGCATTCTTTTAGATGCAGCGGGACAGCGTGTCATGAAGGGCGTGCATCCACAAGAAGATCTTGCACCGCGTGACATTGTCGCTGCAGCAATCAGTGAACGTATGGCACAAGCACCTGCGGGTGTAGACGACCATGTGTATTTAGATGGTCGACATATTGAAAAGTTTGAAGAGCGATTTCCCTCCATCACTGCTTCATGTCTTGATGCAGGTATTGACCCGCGAACTGAACTGATTCCGGTTGCGCCAGCTGCTCATTATGTTTGTGGCGGAGTGAAGGCAACATTGAATGGCACCACGTCGTTACAAGGGCTATACGTGGTTGGTGAAGCGGCGTGCACTGGTGTTCACGGAGCAAACAGGCTGGCATCGAACAGTCTTACTGAAGGCGTGGTGGCTGGAACGCGCGTTGGTCGTGCATTGAGTTGGTCATTACCGCCAGTTGCTACGCCCGAAGAATCCGAAACCCCTGGTGCGTTGATTGATTCGTATCACCGCACAGCCTTGCGCTCAGCCATGTCAAAGTATGTAGGAGTGTTGCGCACTCCCGAGGGGCTTGACTCGGCTTCACGCATTCTGAAAACACTGTCGTCAAATATGTCAGCAACAGTTGTGCCTACTCGTAAAGCATTTGAAGCGACAAACATGCTTACAATCGCAACAGCGGTTGTTGAAGCGGCAAAGACACGTACTGAAAGTCGTGGTTGTCACAGGCGCACAGATTTTGATGCGCCGAGTGATTCATGGAATCATCACTTGTCGTGCCGCATTGTTGATGGCCAGATTGAGGTGAAGTAATGGATATGTATTCGCTCACAACTGAAACTGGCGACTTGTTGGTTGCCGGCGGCTTAAACCCTTTGTACATCGAAGATGTCATCGAAAACACAATTTTGGAAGACCTTGATGGCGGTATTGATGTCACGTCCGTTGCCACTGTTCCATTTGAACAGCGCAGTACTGCCACCTTCGGAACACGGGCTGATGGGTGCGTGTCTGGTTTGGTGATTGCCGCAGCAGTAATTGAGATGGTGTGTGGCCCTCATGCGAGTTCCATTGATTATTTCCATAATGACGGTGAACGGGTGCATGCCGGTGAAGTTCTGATGAAAGTGGTGGCGCCAACACAGTTGTTGTTGACAGCAGAGCGCACCGCATTGAATCTGTTGTGCCATTTGTCCGGCATTGCTACAGCAACAGCTTCCTGGGTAGACGCAGTGGCAGGTACTGGTGCAATTATTCGCGACACACGTAAAACAACACCAGGTTTGCGTGCGCTCGAAAAGTACGCAGTGCGCTGCGGTGGCGGACAGAACCATCGAATGAGCCTCAGCGATGCTGCTTTGGTGAAGGATAATCACATCGTTGCTGCGGGTGGAGTGGCTGAAGCATTCGCCAAGGTTCGCGCTCTTGCAGATGCCTTGCCCATCGAGATCGAAGTGGACACGCTTGAGCAATTGCAAGTTGCGCTTGATGCAGGCGCAAATGTTGTGTTGCTAGACAACATGCCACCAGAGGTCATGAAAGAAGCTGTGGCGATATCGCAACGCCACACCGCCAATACGGGTCATGCTGTTCTTTTGGAGGCAAGTGGTGGTCTCACCATTGCTACTGCGCGATCAGTTGCTGAAACTGGAGTTCATTTCATCAGTGTCGGCGGACTTACGCATTCGTCACCAATTCTTGATGTTGGTCTTGATCTTCAAACGATTGTTTAGCCGCGCGACGCGAGCCACTTAGCCTCGGCTTCACCCATTGGGGTGGAAGCAGGAGCATTAGTCATTGGCCACAGTTCTTCAGAGATACGTCGGTAATTGCCACTAGAGCGCAACTGTCCGAGAAGTGCGTACAGACCCAAGTTGATGCGCTGGATAAACACGAACGACTTTGGCACTGTTGCGTATTGAGCAATTGCTGACGTGCGGTCAAAAGTGTGACGCACGATAGAGGTTGCATAGGCACCTGACCATTCCATGATGCGTGATTCACGTACTGGTTCATAGAAGTGAGAGAAGTATTCGCCACATTCCTCTGTGGTGAATGGAGCTTCAAGTTGCAACATGCCGGCATCTTCAATGACGCGCCGGTACACGTCCATGTCGTTATCAATGACGGCTGCTTTGACCATTGACTGGAACATCAACATTTCATCTTGGGTGAAATGTTTAATCAATCCGAAGTCGAGAAACGTAACTCTGCCATCACCGTGAAAAATGTAATTTCCCGGGTGCGGATCGCCATTGAATGCACGGAAGCGATACAAACTGCGAAACACAAAGCGAAATATTGCTTCGCCTGCCATGTCGCGCTGTTCCTGTGACCATTCGCATACTTCAGCAAACGTATGACCGGTGACCAATTCTGTGATCAAGATATTTTTTGTGGAATAGTCATGCAAAACTTCAGGAACATGAATAAATGGGTGGTTCCTGTAGAAGTCAGCGAACATCTGCTGATTCTGTGCTTCGTTTTTGTAGTCAAGTTCCTCACGAAGGCGGTCCTTGATTTCGGCGACCATGTCTTCGGGGTTCAATGACTTGAAGCCGAATGCGAGCATTGCGCCCAAGAGATCAGCAGTGCGCAAGTCTGAATCAATTGCTTCTCCGACACCCGGGTACTGCACTTTGACTGCAACTGCTTTTTCACTGCCATCGGTGAGGCGAATGATTGCGCGGTGTACTTGACCAATAGATGCTGAAGCGATGGGCTCATCGTCAAATTCAACGAAGATGTCTTTTATGGAACGACCAAGCTCGCGTTCGATTTCAATGTGAACAAGTTCCACAGCCATCGGTGGTGCATTTGATTGCAATTGTGACAAGGCAATACGCATGGGCTCTGGTAGTCCGTCGTCAAGGTAGCTGGCCATCTGGCCCACCTTCATTAATGCGCCCTTCATGTTGCCCAATTCATCCGCGACTTGTTGCGCTGATTTCAATTCTCGCGAACGGGATAACTGCTCTTTACGCTCTGCGCCGGCGAATACTTTTCGTGCTGATGTTCCAGCATGTCCGAGCCCCACGCGAGCTCCGAGACGAAGAAGTCGACTATTGCGGCGCCAGCGCGAGCGCAGTTGAATTGCCTTTGAACTCATAAATCTCCCAGAATTCCCGGTTTGTTACGTGCGTCGTGATGAACTGCGAGGCACGCGTTGACAAGTAGTGGAACGAATTCAGAAGACCGTGCATAGACAGCATCGTGGTTTCCAGATATCTCAAAAACATGAGTGTTTGGAATCAGACTCGCAAGTGTTCGTTGTCTCCGAGGTGAAACAACTTGGTCTTCAGTAGTAATGATGACAGAAGTCGGAACGTCGACTTCCGGGAGCCATTTTCGTGAGTCAAAACGACCAAGAGCTGAACCGGCCTCAAGAATGCTGCGCCAGTCATGGCTTGCAATTTGCAGTGCGGCCCAAGGTTCCCATGTCATTGTCTTTCGAGACAAGTACATGCGCTCGCTGATTGCTTGTTGGATTGAGCGGGGAGTGATGCGCGCCAGTCCGCCGATTCCGGTGAGCAAAGAAAACATGAATCGTTCTTGACGAGATGTGGCCCAATGTCCGGCAGTTGCTGCAAGGACTAAACCGCGAACTCGATGCTCATGACGTTTCCACATCAACTGCGCAACGGTGCCGCCCATTGAGTATCCGACAGGAATGAAAGTGGTGATTCCTAATTGATCCATAAGGGCCGCAACATCGTCAGCACAATCGGAAAGACGAAATGATTGCGACGACCTGATGCCGCGTCCGTGGCCACGATGATCGAGAGCGATGACGCGAAAGTGTTTACCGAGTTCTTCATAACACATGTAAAAGTTCAAGTCAGCAGTTGCTGTCCACCCATGCAGGAGCACCACAGTTGGTGCGCCGACTGGTCCAGTTATCTCTCTAAAGAACGTGGTGCCTCTTCCGGGAAGGGACAATGCATTACCGGGGGGCAAATGTGGAATGGAATTATCGCTCAGTTGGCAACCTTCAGAATTGTGACGGAGATCTTTGCGCCGTTCTCGAGGGTGATGTTGACTTCGTCTCCCTGTTTATGGCCGAGAAGTGCAGATCCAATAGGCGAGACAGGGCTCATTACTTCGATGCCCTGTTCGGTGCGCTTTTCTTCGATGTGGCCAATGAGGTATGTCTCGGCATCGTCTTCGTCATCGCCAGCAAACAAGATTGTGACAGTTGAAAGGACACCCACTTCGCCATCTGCAGGTGGTGTTGCAAGTTCAGAATCCTCAAGAATGGACAACAGAAGGTTCTTGCGGTCGTTAAACATGCCGTACTCATCCTTGGCCGCGTGATAGTCGCCGTTTTCCTTTAAGTCGCCCATTTCGCGGGCCCGACCAATTTTGTCAGCCACTTCTGGCAGGACGTCATGTTCTAGGTGGGCTATTTCGGCCTCGAGCCGGGCATATGTCGCTTGAGAGAGGAGGTGCTTTGCCATGAGGAGAAGGCTACCCGTGCCTTCTACGATGGTCTCCTTATGGCACATCGCATCGCACTCATTGGTGGAGACGGAATTGGTCCCGAAGTAACGGCTGAGGCCGTGAAAGTGGTGCGCGCCACAGGGGTGGCAATTGACACAACGGACTTTGACTTGGGCGGCATGCGTTACCTGCGGGACGGCGAGATTCTGTCCGACGAAGTTCTCAATCAGCTACGTGGTTTTGATGCCATTTTGTTGGGGGCTGTCGGTACTCCTGATGTTCCTCCCGGCATTATCGAGCGCGGGCTTCTTTTGAAGATGCGTTTTGATCTTGACCTCTATGTCAACCAGCGCCCGTTTGTCGGCACCGCACCTGGCCACGTGACTCCACACGACTTTGTTGTCATTCGTGAAAACACTGAAGGTCCGTATGTCGGCGAAGGTGGCGTTTTGCGCCGGGGCACTCCGCATGAAATCGCAACCCAGGGAAGTGTGAACACGCGACACGGCGTAGAGCGTTGTATTCGATATGCATTTGAACTTGCTGCAAAGCGTGAACGCAAGCACGTCACGTTGGTGCACAAAACAAATGTGCTCACATTTGCTGGTGACCTGTGGCAGCGCGCATTCAATGAGGTTGCTGCACAGTTTCCTCAAGTGGGTACTGCGTACAACCATGTTGATGCTGCATGTATCTATTTTGTTGAAGATCCACATCGTTACGACGTCATCGTGACCGACAACTTGTTCGGAGACATACTTACCGACCTTGGTGGCGCAGTCAGTGGTGGTATTGGTCTCGCATCTTCCGCCAACTTGAACCCTGCCCGCACCGGCCCGTCTATGTTCGAACCATCCCATGGGTCGGCGCCAGACATCGTGGGCACAGGCAAGGCAAACCCCACAGCAGCAATCCTGTCTGCAGCACTCATGCTTGATTTCCTCAATGAATCAGCAGCAGCTGACCGTATTCGTGCAGCATGTGACACTGCGCCAACAGGGTCAACCGTCGACATTGGAAATGCCATCGCAGCAATCGTTGCAGGCAAGTAATCTTTCACCACATCACTTAGGAGCAATATGCCTACTCTCGTACCAACACCGAAAATCTGGATGAACGGAACACTTGTCGATTGGGACAAGGCTCAAGTGCATGTCTTGACACACACCCTTCACTACGGCACTGGCGTGTTCGAGGGTATTCGTGCATATGAAACTTCTGAAGGTCCTGCAGTGTTCCGCCTGACTGAACACATCAATCGTTTGTTCAAGAGCGCCAAAATTCTTGGGATGGATATTCCGTACACGCCTGAAGAACTCATTGCAGCCACGAAAGAGGTTGTTCGTTCAACGGGTCTTCCTTCTTGCTACGTACGACCACTTGCGTATTACGGATATGGCGAGATGGGCCTTAACCCATTGCCTTGTGTTGTTGACGTGGCAATCGCTTGCTGGCCGTGGGGCGCTTACTTGGGTGAAGATGCGCTAACAAAAGGCGTGCGCATGAAGATCTCTTCGTGGACACGTCTTGACCACAACACCATGCCACCAGCAGCAAAAACTGTTGGCAACTATGTGAACTCATCACTAGCCAAAGTAGAAGCTTTGAAGGCTGGCTACGACGAAGCAATCATGCTCAACCCACAAGGTTTTGTTAGTGAATGCACCGGAGAGAACATCTTCGTTGTCCGCAATGGCGTCATCCTGACCCCACCACTTTCTGCAGGTGCACTTGAGGGCATCACGCAGAACTGCGTGGCCCAGATTGCAGCCGAGCTTGGCTATGAAATGCGGGTGGAGAACATTGTTCGCTCGGATCTGTACATCGCTGAAGAAATCTTCTGCTGCGGAACGGCTGCTGAAGTTAGTGCAATTAACTCGGTCGACGATCGTGAAGTTCCGTGCCCAGGACCAATCACCACTGCAATTGCTGGGCTCTATGCCAAGGCAGTACGTGGCCAGGTGCCCCACTACAAGCACTGGTGCGAACTGGCCTAAACCGGCCAAAATCTAGGCAAACCACCCCAAAATCTGGGCAAATTCGAATGCGTTAGGGCTACCTATTGTTGTGTTACCTTACAGATTGTTCGGAAGTTGGACTTTTGAACAATCCTTTAAAGGGGGGAAAATGGAAACATACGCAGTCTTAAAAGACTTCGAATTGAACCAACTTGTCTACAACGCACTGTCCTTTGGAACAGCAGTAATGCTCGGTGCATTTGTTTACTTTTTGACTCAAATTAAGAGTGTCTCAAAGCAGTACCAAAGCGGCGTAGCCGTGTCTGCAGTTGTTGTGGGTATCGCGGGATATCACTACTTCAGAATGTGGAGTGCATGGGCAGCAGGAGTTGTAAATGAGGGGTACCGCTATGCGGACTGGCTCATCACTGTTCCGTTGCTTGTCATTGAATTGTTAATCGTCATTGGAGTAACTGCCGATCGTCGCAAGAAGTTGATGCAAACTCTTGTGCCTGCAACTGTTCTGATGATTGGACTTGGATACCCAGGTGAAACTTCGTCAAGCGACAGTACAAAGTGGACGTTCTGGGTGTTGTCAATGTTGCCATTCATCTACATTCTTTTGACACTGTCGAAAGAGTTGAAAGCAGCTGGAGCCCGTGAAACCGGTGCTGTTAGTTCAGCCATCAAAAATGCAACAACAATCTTGTTGTTGACATGGTTGGTGTACCCAATCGGTTACTTGTTCCCAGTGATCTTTGAAGCTGGAAACGAAGGCGCAGAAGCAGCTCGTCAAGTCGCGTACACCTTTGCTGACATAACGGCAAAGGCCCTATTCGGCCTAATGATTCTGAATATTGCGAAGGCCCGTTCCGGAGACTCGCACTAGTTAGTTCACATTGAAAAGGCGGGCATGATCATTAGTGATCATGCCCGCCTTTTTTAATTCTGTGAAGTAAGGTTTGCTCATGAAGCCAAAAGTTATTCTCCAAGTCTCAGTACTCATTTCTGCCGCAGCAAGCCTTGCGTTGAGCATCTCTTTGTATTTCGCCGGTAATGAACAGACTGACAAACTAAATGGAATTTATGTAGGCGTCTGGGTGCCATCAATTCTTGCGCTTGGTGCGTTCATTCTCGCTGGAAAAAAGGAATCGTAAATGTCTGAAACAACGCTTTTCTCGTTTGGTGCTGTGATTTTTATCATTGTGTTTACTGGCGCAACTTTGTTTGGTATGGCTTCCTTAAAAGAATTCCAAGACCGGACAAAATAGTTCTGGCGTGCCGCGTCACACTGCGCTGATTACTGGCGCATCCTCAGGTATTGGGAAAGCATTCGCCCAGTACTACGCAGCAGTTGGATTTGATCTTGTCCTTGTCGGGCGAGATGTCGAGCAATTGAACTTGGTGCGCGAAGAGGTAGTCGCTGCTGGTGCAACATGCCAGATTTGTGTTGCAGACTTGTCGGAGTCTGTTGGTGTGTCAAGTGTTTTGGACATGTGTCCACGGCCTGATGTTGTTATTGCAAATGCGGGAGTCACTATTGCAGGGCGAGTGGGTACGCGGGAATGGGAACAGCTCGAGCAGATGAGTTATTTGCTTGGTGTCGGAGTTGCTCAGTTGCTGGAAGGACTTGTTCCTGCAATGACACAACGAGGGTCAGGTGACATTCTGATTGTGTCGAGTATCGCTTCGTTAATCACAATGCCTAATTCAGCCATGTATGCAGCATCTAAATCATTCGTCACTGCCTACGGGCGGAGCTTGGCTGCAGAAACCGAAAGATTCGGTGTTCGGGTGTGCGTTCTGTGTCCCGGATATGTCCACACCAACTTGCATGAACGAGCCGGTTTGGCTCATCTAGAAAAGCAGGTCCCGAGGTGGATGTGGATCTCGTCAGACACGGTGGTGCAGGCAGGGATAAAGGGCCTACGTCGCAAGAAGATTGTGGTTGTGCCTGGCCGTGTGTACCGCTCGGTCCGTCCGTTTATGAATTCCCGCGCCGCCCAGCGCATATGGCGGCAACTGACAAAACGGCAATGAGTCCCTCGGTCCCAGTCCTGGCCCGTTAATAAGTTGGGCTGAGGGGTTGACGAACGACCTGAGAAGGCGCGAGAATGTACCCATGTCAATCGCCAGCACTTCTCGCCGCCTCGTCGGCATAGCTGTCGCGATCATCATTATTCGTTAGCGCACGCCGGTTCCCGACGTGCGCGTTCCAGCCGCCTCAAGGGCGGCTTTTTCATTCCCCAAATTTTGAACCAGACGACCCCAAAGAAGAACACTCACATGAACACAAAACACCAACCAGAATTAGTCGAAGCATTTGACACCACATTGCGTGACGGCATGCAAGTAGAGGGCGTATCGGCAACTGTTGAAGACAAGCTGCGAATCGCTGAACAACTTGATTACCTTGGCGTCCAATTCATCGAAGGTGGCTGGCCAGGAGCGAATCCGAAAGACATCGAGTTCTTTGCGCGCGCGGCAACCGAATTGAAATTGAAGCACTCAACGTTGGTTGCATTTGGTTCAACACGCCGTCCGAAGGGCAAAGTGGACGATGATGCAACATTGCGTAATTTGTTAGACGCCAACACGTCGGCTGTGTGCATTGTCGCGAAGTCTTGGGACTATCACGTCACAGAGGCGTTGCAGACAACTCTTGATGAAGGCGAACTCATGGTTGCAGATTCTGTTGAGTTCCTGACTGGTCATGGTCGTCAGGTAATGGTTGATCTCGAGCATTTCTTCGACGGTTACAAGAACAATCCGGAATTCGCTATGCGAGTTGTTGGGGCTGCTGTAATGAAGGGCGCAACTCACTTGGTGATGTGCGATACAAACGGTGGTTCATTGCCCCACGAAATTGCTGAAATCGTTACAAAGGTAAAAGCATTTGTCGGTAACGATGCGACATTAGGCATTCATTGTCATGACGACACAGGGTGTGCGGTAGCAAACTCAATGGCAGCTGTAATGGCTGGTGTTCGTCACGTACAGGGCACGCTGAACGGGTTGGGCGAGCGCACTGGTAACACCAACCTCACCACTGTTATCCCGAACCTTGAATTGAAGATGGGCTTTCGTTGTTTGCCAGAAGGAAACCTTGATCGCCTGACCGCTGTCAGCAATCACGTTGCTGAAGTACTGAACCGGCCGTTGAATCCTCAGGCTCCGTACGTTGGTTCATCTGCGTTTGCACATAAGGCCGGATTACATGTGTCTGCTATCAAGCGTGCAAAAGATGCATACGAGCACATCGACCCAGTCGTTGTCGGAAATGGAACGCGTTTTGTTGTCAGTGAAATGGCCGGGCGCGCAACTATCGAAGTAAAAGCTGAAGAACTTGGTTTGAAGATGGATGGAGCCGCAATTGGATCGGTCATCGAGGATTTGAAGCGCCTCGAACACGAGGGCTACCACTTCGAAGCAGCAGATGCCTCGCTTGAATTGCTGATGCGTCGCTCAAGCGGTTGGAAGCATGATGCATTTCATGTTGAAACAATGCGTGTCATCACCGATGAAGCAGAAGATGGCGAATTCACAACCGAAGCAACTGTCAAGGTGCGCGTCGGAGATCAGAGTTATGTACACACTGCTGCGGGTAATGGTCCGGTGAACGCAATCGACGCTGCCTTACGTGCATCATTGTTGCCTCACTACCCAGATCTGGCCAAGGTGCACCTGGTCGACTACAAGGTACGAATCCTGGACGGCGCAACAGCCACCGGCGCGATAACGCGCGTGTTACTTGATGCCACAAACGGCGATCGGTCATGGACCACCATCGGAGTCTCAGCAAACATCATCGAGGCCTCATGGAACGCCCTGGAAGAGTCATTGATCTATGGACTACTCCACGCTTCGGCGTAGAGTTTTAGTGCATGTCAGCTCCCCGCTTTTCTCCAGTTCCTCCGGTTGAGCCGGTTCGTTATTACGAGTCACCTGATTCAGTTCCTGAATCGTGGTCGCCTGGTCGCCCAGGTGAAATTCAGGGTCGCCAGCCAGAAGGTGAGCGCCTCGGGTATCAAGGTCCTGACCAGGGGTACATCATTGGTTTGGCCAAGCGTGCACGCGCACGTGTTCGCGTAACTGCAGGTGAAGACATGGACGATGTGCTGCGTGGATGTTCTCTGATCGCTTTGCGGCGCGCGTCATTATTTGGTCGTGCCCCAGTGGTGCATGACTTGAACGTTGCACTAGGTATGTGGGGCTATCTGTCTGATGCACCGCCAGCAGACTTGGTTGCAGTGCGTCGTGAATTGTTTGTTGGTGTTGGCAACGCTGCTCATCACTACAAAGAGGGCCGTGCAATTGCTGATATGGCTCCGAACGAAACCTTGAGGATGTCGCCATCAGATGTGGCGACTCAATTTTCCACACAATGGCGTTCGCTCACAGGTTTTGCAGCATGACCATTTACTCAGCGCCACTTTCAGACATTGAGTTTTCACTCAACTCATTCGTCGACCTTCCCTCCATCATGAAGTACGACCACTTTGCTGATGCAGACCACAGCATGGTTTCAGACTTGCTCGCTGAGGCAGGACGCTTTATGACCGACATCTTTGCTCCGCTGAATAAATCGGGAGACAATGAAGGCGCGAAGCGAAATGCTGACGGAACGGTTTCAACGCCGCAGGGCTTCATTGAGGCGTATCACGCTTATGTCGAAGCCGGTTGGGGTGCTGTTTCTTTTGACACAGGTTTTGGCGGCGGCGGTTTTCCCTTTGTAGTCGGTATCGCCATTCAGGAAATGATGAACTCGGCAAACATGGCGCTCAGCATGGCGCCCCTGTTGACGCAAGGTGCAATTGACGCCATTCGTCACCATGGCGACGAAATTCAAAAGATGACCTACTTGCCAAAGATGATTACGGGTGAGTGGACAGGGACAATGAATCTCACAGAGCCAGACGCGGGTAGCGATGTTGGCTCAGTTCGTACGAAGGCTGTTCCGCAGTCAGACGGCACGTATCGCATTCATGGCACGAAGATCTACATCACCTTTGGTGAACACGACATGGCAGACAACATCATTCACTTGGTGTTAGCGCGTACGCCAGATGCTCCGGCTGGAACAAAAGGTATTTCGTGTTTCATTGTCCCGAAGTATCTCGTAGGTGCTGATGGTTCCCTTGGCGCAAAGAACGATGTTTCTTGTGTTTCTATCGAACACAAACTAGGTATCAAGGCAAGCCCTACCTGCGTGTTGTCGTTTGGTGACAATGACGGTGCCATTGGGTATCTCATTGGTGAAGAAAATCATGGTATGCAGTACATGTTCACCATGATGAACCAAGCACGACTGTCTGTGGGTCTTGAAGGACTCGCGCTTGCAGAGCGCGCGTACCAGCAATCGCTTGAGTATTCAGTTCTGCGCCATCAAGGTCGCGCACCTGGTGCACCTGCAGGTGAAGCATCATCCATTATTGATCACCCAGATGTGAAGCGAATGCTTGTCACAATGAAGTCAACGATTGAAGCGCTTCGTCGTTTGTTGTACTGGAATGCGGCGTGCATTGACATTGCGTCGCATCATCCTGATGCGGCGGAACGTGAAAAGGCATCAGACTTAGCAGCGCTCTTGACTCCGTTATCGAAGGGGTGGGGCACTGATATGGGTGTTGCTCTCACGGGTATCGCAATTCAAATTCATGGCGGCATGGGATTCATTGAAGAGACCGGAGTTGCACAGCATTATCGCGATGCACGCATCACAACCATTTATGAAGGCACAAACGGCATTCAAGCAATGGACCTGGTTGGGCGCAAAATGGGACTCAAAGGTGGCGCAGTTCTCAGCGGATTACTTGATGACATTGATGCATTAGACGCCAAACTCATCAAGCATCCGGAACTTGTCTCGCTCGCATCTGCATTGCAGTCAGCATTGAAGTCAGTTCGCGGCACGACGCAATGGTTACAACAGAACAGCACGAACCAAGTTGCTGTGTTGTCTGGTGCAACGCCATATCTCACGCAACTATCAACATTGGTTGGTGGCTACGTGATGGCGCGTTCAGCTCATCTCGCTGTTCATTCGGAAGTGGCACCTGATGACATTGCGGCAAAAGTTGCTACGGCACGATTCTTTTGTGAACAACTTCTTCCCGTTGTTCACGGTTTGAGTTCATCAATCACCGGAGACGGTGATCTGTTGATGAGCTTCACTCACGACACGTTGTCGCGCTAAAGATCAATCGCGTGGGCACGAAGCCCTTCGACATCACAAAACTCTGTAGCTGCGATGTGTGTTGAATGCAGTTTCACTTGAGGCGCTTTGCCCTCTTCGTACGCTTCCTGCCAACGCGGTGCGCATAGGCACCATTGGTCGCCAGCCTTCAGGCCCGCAAAGCCGTATTGGGGCATTGGAGTGGAAAGGTCATTACCCGCAGCCTTCGAGAATTCGAGGAACTCGTCGGTCATGATGGCGCACACGGCATGTACCCCAACATCATCCCCACCAACTTCACAGCAGCCAGTTCTGTAGAAACCTGTTACTGGTGAATTGCAGCACGTGCGTAGGCGCTCGCCGAGCACATTGAGTTGTTCTGTCTCTGTAAAGCCATCCATCTCTTCAAACTACCGTTGACTGCCGTTCAATCGCTGTGCCACTAACCTTGCAGAGTCATGTCTGATTCTCCTCGCTATCGCTTTGCTCCATCACCAACTGGTTTTTTCCACGTTGGGGGAGCCCGTACCGCTCTCTACAACTGGGCGCTTGCGTTACGGACTGGTGGCACATTCGTTTTACGAATAGAAGACACTGATGAATCTCGTAATAGCCCTGAATGGACCCAAGGAATCATTGACGCATTGTCGTGGCTTGGTATTGATTCACAGTCGCCTCGATTCGAAGGACCGTACTTCCAATCCCAAAATGCGGAACTACATATCGCTGCCGCCATGAAATTGCATGCTGCGGGTAAGGCCTATTGGTGCGACCTCACGGCCGACCAAATTCAGGAACGCGCAAAGACATCAGGCAAGCAGGGCTACGACGGTTACTCGCGTGACCGCGGGCTTGCTGGTGGTCCAGGGCATGTATTGCGGTTCCGTGTTCCAGAAGGCGCGACCATTGTGTCCGATCTTGTTCGTGGTGAAGTGGAATTTGCCAACGACACCATTGAAGATTTCGTATTGCTGCGCAGTAACGGAAGCCCGATGTTCTTGCTCGCCAATGTGGTTGATGACATTGAGATGCGCATCACTCACGTAGTGCGGGCAGAAGAACACCTACCGAATACTCCGAAGCAACAAATGTTGTGGGAAGCACTTGGTGCAACGCCGCCAATATGGGCACACGTTCCTGTCCTTGTGAACGAACAACGTAAGAAATTGTCGAAGCGCCGTGACAAAGTTGCTCTCGAGCAGTATCGCGAAGAGGGAATTCTTCCTGACGCAATGATCAACTACCTCATGACGCTCGGGTGGGCTCCAGCCGGGGATACAGAAATAGTTCCATGGTCTTCAATGGTTGAAGAGTTTCGCCTGGAAGACGTCAACCATTCACCAGCGTTCTTTGATATCAAGAAGTTGGCCTCATTCAATGGCGATTACATCCGCGCAATGTCGTTACAGGCATTCGTTCAGGCAGCGTCTCCCGTGTTAGCAGCAACTGAAGCATGGCCAGCCGATCGTTTCAGTGCAGACGTCTTTGTGCAAGCAGCACCTCTTGTACAAACTCGAGTTGTCACATTGTCAGAGATCCCGGCGATGGTTGATTTCTTATTCCTAGAGAACCCTGCAATTGATGACGATGCATGGAACAAAACAATGAGCTCAGATTTCGCTCGTGATGTGCTTACAGACTTCGCTGCTGCAATCACGACTGCCGATTGGAACCACGACAGTCTGAAGGGAATCCTTGAAACTTGGACAGAAGCACACGGCTTGAAGTTGGGTAAGACGCAAGCGCCTATTCGTGTTGCGATTACTGGCCGAACAGTTGGCCCACCATTGTTTGAGAGTCTTGAAATTCTTGGCCGCGAGGAAACTATTCGTCGCCTCAATGCCGGCATTGCACGGCTGGGATAATTTCTGACATGCGCGCTTTTGTGCGTTCTGCATTAGTTCTCACCTTGGGGGCTTGCATAGCTCTTGTTACATATGTGGGAATAGCCGCGGCTTCACTAGCGTGGAACGGCAAACACCAAGACACAGAAGTTGTTGATGCAATTGTTGTTATGGGTGCCGCTCAATACGACGGCGTACCATCGCCATTACTTGCATCGCGATTAGAACATGCACTTGACCTATGGAAACAAAAGCAGGCACCCGTTATTGCAGTGACTGGTGGGAAACGATCAGGAGATCGATTCACGGAGGGCGATACGTCGCGACGATGGTTGACTGACAGGGGAGTGCCGGCTGCTCGCATCATTGTTGAATCGGTTGGACATTCCACGTGGGAGTCAGTTGAGAACCTTGCCCCACTTCTAAGCGAAGCAAAGGTTCATTCTGTGGTCGTTGTCAGCAGTTCATGGCATGTACAGCGCGCTGAATTGTCGTTGGAAGAGTTGGGCTTTCGTGCCTACAGCTCTGCTTCGCCTGATGGGGTCCTGTCTGGGTCATCTGAAAAGTCGAAACTGATCCGTGAAATCGCAGGCGTTTCCCTTGGCCGAATCATTGGTTTTGCCACTTTGTTCGGCATCACGGGCTAAGTCCGCGGTGGTGGTCACGGCGAGTCACCGCTAAACTGATGCCTGCACTGGGGAATGGTGTAATTGGCAACACAGCAGTTTCTGGAACTGTTATTCAGGGTTCGAGTCCTTGTTCCCCAACCAAATGGACGTTGATATCAACTCCCTTGAAACGGTTTCATACCGTGTTCATCAACCGGGCGATCAAGGCATCGCCGTTATTTCGCTGAATCGTGACAGCAAGCGCAATGCGCAGAACAATCAGATGACCTACGAACTCAATGCGTGTTACGACGCAGCGGCTCGCGATTCAAATGTCAAAGTCATTGTTCTTCGTGCTGAAGGAAAACACTTCTCGGCTGGGCATGACCTGCGTGACAAATCGAACCATCTTGATTTCCCACAAGTGTTCCCACAATCAGGGTTCACCGGTGAAGGACAAGAAGGAATGATGGCGCACGAAGAAGAGGTGTACTTCAACATGTGTTGGCGGTGGCGCAATATTCCAAAGCCAGTTATTGCCGCTGCTCAGGGCATGACCATTGCAGGTGGACTCATGTTGTTGTGGGTTGCCGACATCATCATTGCTGCAGACGATGCAACCTTTTCTGATCCCGTTGTTGCCTTTGGCGTCAATGGCGTTGAGTACTTTGCTCACCCATGGGAATTTGGTGCACGTAAAGCAAAAGAGCTGTTGTTCACTGGCGACACTTTTACTGCTCAAGAAGCAATGGACGCAGGCATGATCAATAGAGTGGTGCCAGCAGCAGAACTTGATGCAGCCACGATGACCATGGCCGCAAAGATTGCTACAAAACCTGGCTTCGCGTTGAAACTCGCCAAAGAATCTGTGAATCAGACACTGGAAGCACAAGGGCAATACAACGCATTTCGTGCTGCGTTCTCGTTGCAACATCTGGGGCATGCCAACAACAAATTGCGTTTCGGCATGGCAATCGACCCGTCTGGTCTCTAAATCTCAACATGTCGGTCGAACTAAATCCCGACTCTGTCCACGAACAATTCACTACATGGTTAGCCAACAACTGGAATCCCGAACTTTCATTGCTTGAATGGCGCGAACGTCTTGTTGACTCGGGGTGGGCGGTTCCACATTGGCCAACGCAATGGATGGGCAAAGGTTTTCCTGCATGGAGTGAGCGAACTGTTTCGCTAGCGCTGAACGCAGTTGGTGCGCCAGGACTACCAACTGGTGTTGGTATGTCGCTTGCGGCTCCAACAATTCTTGAACACGGTTCAGCAGAAATGAAGACACGTTTTCTGCGTCCCACACTGACTGGTGAGTATTCATGGTGTCAATTGTTCAGTGAACCAGGTGCAGGTTCAGACCTAGCTGGGCTTTCAGCCAAAGCAGTGCTTGACGGTGATGAGTGGATTATCAATGGCCAAAAAGTGTGGAACACCAGTGCACATCATGCCGATTATGGCATCTTGCTCGCGCGGACAGATTCTTCCGTATCTAAACACCACGGCATTACGTATTTTGTTTTGCCCATGAAGCAAGACGGAGTAATGGTTCGCCCGCTTGCGCAAATGAATTATCACTCGTCGTTCAATGAAGTGTTTATGACTGATGCGCGCCTTCCAAAAGATTTTGTTGTCGGCGATGTGAATGCAGGTTGGACTGTTGCATTGGCGACTCTTGCGCATGAACGACGCTTCGGCAATATTGTGTCGCGACCAAAAGTAAATACCGGTGGGCGAGCAGTGCAGGAAGCACTTATCGAATACACCGAATACATGGAGACCTACAAGTGGTATCCACAACGTGCTGGAAGAGTTGATCTTTTGGTTCCTCAACTGACCGAACGCGAACTCAATGCTGACCCAACGCTGCGTCAAGAAGTTGTGCGCATTCTCGCGATGCAAAAGGTCAGTGGCTGGACTGCTGATCGTGCTCGTGCAGCGCGCGAACTTGGTAAGCCACCAGGCGCAGAAGGTTCTGTGGGTAAATTAGCCATGAGCACAATTGCGCGTCTTGCGTCGCTAGCGCACGGACACATTGCCGGAGCTGACGGAATGTTGATGGGTCCTGATTCACCAGCCGCTGGCATGGTGGCTGAAGTTCTTGTGTCTGTCCCGGGGCAATCAATCGCTGGCGGCACTGACGAGATTCAACACAACATTCTTGGTGAACGCGTATTGGGTCTACCTCGCGAGCCTCAATAAGGCATACAGAAAAAGGCCACCGTTCCTAAACGGTTTGATGTTCGGTAGAGTTTTATCGCTACTTGGCCCCATCGTCTAGTGGCCTAGGACACCACCCTCTCAAGGTGGCGGCACGGGTTCGAATCCCGTTGGGGCTGCCAATTATGGATAGTTTTTATAGGTGAGAAAAACTAAAACCCTTCAGATCTTGTTAAATCGCTTTCGCTTGGCGTTGCTGGCCTTGCCGGCAGTTATAGCGGTACTTGTGCTTCGGTACATCTTGCGTGAGGTGTTTGAAGTCGGCGAAGTGGCAACCTTCGGTGAGGTCGGGTCGGTCATAACAGGCGTCACTTTGATTCTTGGTTTCATGCTCGGTGGAGTCCTTTCTGACTACAAAGAATCAGAAAAATTGCCTGCGTCTGTCGCGGTTGCCCTTGCCGGATTTCGTTCCACAGCACATTCTGGTTTATTGGCAAAAGATCTTGACGTATCACTGATTAACGCACGTATTTCAAAAGTGGCAAATGCGATTGCGGGGTGGTTTGTCGGAACCAATTCAGAAGATGAGATGTGGAACTCGCTGTCAGATTTCCCTGCGCTAATTGTCGACCTCGAAAAAGCTGGAATGGCATCACATTATGTTGGGCGTTTAATGGTGCTCAATGGTGAGTTGAATGCAACCTTGAATAGAGTTGCTGTGGTCCGCAACACGTCATTTGTTCAATCCGGTTATGTATTGATGTCGATATTGGTGCTGGTGCTACAAGGTTCTCTTGCCATTGTGAGCTTTCCGTCGTCGATTATGTCGTGGATTGCGCCGTCAGTTCTTAGTCTTGCCTACGCCTACTTGTGGCTGCTGGTGCGCGATCTTGATAACCCATTTGGCCACAGTGAGAATGAGGGTAAGGGCAGCGGGGCCGACGTTGACATCACGCCATTGTTGAACGTTGTGCGAGCATTGAATTCGTGATAGCGCACACCGCTAGTCAGCTATTGATTCAAGATACGCTCAAGAAATGAAAAAGTTTCAGGCGATATGGTTGCTGTTTCCTTTCATCGTGTTGAGCGCAACTGTCTGGAGTGCGCCAGTTGATGCTGCCATGCGAACTGCTCCGACAGGGGTGAGTGGAGTGTTGCGCAAACTTGCATCGAACGATGGCCGCTATGAGGCGGCCGGAAATTCTGTCTGGGCAATAAACACTGGGTCCAGTCTCACGCCTGTTGACGCTTCTGTAGTTGTAGACAAAGTCAGTGGATCAGTTCTTGAATTTCCCGCAGCGCTAGGGGAAGAAGTATCGGCTCGCTCAATGTCAACTGCAGTTGAAGTGAGGCAACCAGTAAAGGCAACCGGAGTATTGGCATCTCGAACGGTGACCGTGATTCCGTTGCAGTGGGCTGGTGCTACGTGGAAAACATCTGATCGCACGACTGCAAACACGATTGTGAGCAAATTGAGTCCGTGGTGGCGTGCAATGTCTGCGAATCAAGAGTCGTTAACAATTCGTTTTACCTCAGTTCTAGATGTGTCGTCAGTGAATGGGTCTGGACAGTGTGATTTCTACGCAATGTCTGACTTGGCAGTCGCATACGCAAAAAGTAAAGGACTGTACGACACGTCGAATCACTTGATGATGACGTTCACGGGCGAAAACCAGGATTGCAGTTTCGGAGGCATAGGTGAAGTGGGCGGAAAACTTACCTGGACCTACACCGCTGCTGGTTATGAAGGAATTTGGGCTCACGAATTGGGACACAACATGGGTTTCCCTCATGCCAACACTTGTAACGCCGGAGTCACGCTGACGTACTTAAAGTCCTGCGAGGAAGTTGAATACGGAGATGTCACTGGCACGATGGGTATGGGAGGGCCGTCCGGCTTTTATGCACCAACGTTTCTTGCCAGTGTTGGTTGGTTGCCCGAATCTAATCGTGCCGTGTGGACGGGAACGTTTGCGACATATTCACTGAATCGACCTGACCGTTCTGATCTCGGTGTGACAGCTATCAATATTCCGGCTCTCAATGGCACCTTAGGGGACAATTCATTTTGGGTGCAGTACAACCCAAATGCATTGACTTATGGAACAGACCCCAATCGTCCTTTGCACGGAGGATTAGTAATCACGTTTGAGCCGTCAAAAGAATTTGCAGAGCACCGCATCAGTCTGGGAGGAATCCTTGGTGCCCCAACGAGCACTAGTTATCTCTGTGACTTGACGCCACCGACAACAACGTTGACTGGAATTGATTACGCGACAGATCCACGTCTCTTGCCTCTTCGGTCATGGACTGACCCTCGAAACCGTTTTGAAATTACGTTGGCCTCTGTAGACGGGATTACTGCCTCGGTTCGGATCGAACCAATTTCCAATTCGGAGGTCACTGCACCGTCGAATGTTGTTGCCACGCCGGACCCCACGGGTGCAACGAACCTCAACATTTCGTGGGGGATCGCCCCCGATGCGTATGGATTAAATGAACCGTCTACATGGAATGTTGACTTTGGCGACGATCCAACAAAGAGTTGCGTTGCATTGGTGTGGGATTTGTCGTGCACGATTTCCGACATCAGCAGAACTCTGACGTACACGCCCGGAGTCTCCGGTACTAATGGTCTATCTCGTTCCACGCGCGTCTCATCATCGGTTGGATTACTTGGAAATTCACCACCAGTGTTCACCGCATCATTTATGAATACTGCTGATGAAATTGTCGCCAAAATTCATGTGGATAGCGGCGGTTCACCCGTTATAGGTACTCCAACTTTGGAAATTGAGGGTAGTCAATCGTGCACTATTGCACCGGAAGGTGATTCAACCTGCACATTCTTTGGATTACAGAGAAAAACGGCGCACACACTGATTGCAAAAGGCATCAATGCAATTGGATCACGCGAAACTAAATTTACGTCTCGAACACTTGCAGGAACTCCTGAGAACCCAACGATTACAGGCAAATTTGCTGGCTCTGATTTAGTCGCAACTGTATTTGCTGATGCCGCAGACCAGAACAACGTTGACATTTTCGAAATGTATTGCATTGCGCAAAAAGGATCAAAGAGTGTGTACGGATTTGGCGAAGGGACATCGCCAAACTCAAAAACCTTTCGTTTGCCAAAGATGAAGGGCAAAGCCAGTTACTGCTACGGCCGCGTGATGTCGACCGGCACTATAAAGATTTACTCAAGTGGATACGGTCTCTTGAGAATTGCCGCTAATGGGAAAATCACTTCCGGCAGACTCGTCATAACTCCAACTGTTTCATCCAATGTGGCTGGTGTAGTCAATGTGAAATGGAAAGCGACAGATTCGCTTGGGAAAGTTCAATCTGTCACGGTGAACCCCTCAACTGGGTCATGTAAAAAAACAACTGCGACTAGTTGTGTCATCAAGGGCCTCAATAGTGGAACAATTGTGTCGGTTGTGCTGTCGGGTCGAGGAACGTCAGGTTCTGAAATTATTCGTTCGAACATCGTAGTGAAATGAGAAATATGTCAAAAAAAGGAATCGTTATTGCGGGGTTATGTCTTTCCCTTGCGGCATGTTCAGGTAAGAGCAGCACGCCAACAACGACGTCAACAACCACACCGTCAACAACAACCACAACTTCGACGACAACTACATCCACCACAATTCCCGTAGCTCCAGTCATCTCTTCTCCTTCAGAGACAGTTCCGGTTATCAAGACAGAGGGACACAAGACTGCAGGCCCATGTGTAGGTATTGGCAAAGTTGATTACTGCGTGTGGGGCACGCGTCCCGTTGATAAGACAATCACGAACAGCAGAAGTGTTGAATTTGCTTCGGTAGTTGAACAGGGATTTACCTCATTGTCAGATTCGATGAACACTGTTCAGGTGGAGTTCGAGAGTCGGACTATTGGCAAATTTATTGAGGCAACAGAAGCAACAGACCCAAATGCGGTATGCATGCAGGTATCAATTGCATCTAGCCAAGGACTTCCACTGTCGACGATGTCGTATACAGACAAGAATGGAACGGGAGTTCGGCAACGTGTCACGATGCCAGTTATCAACGCATTAATTCCGGGTACGAAACACTCATTGAAGATTCAAAAGGGACCAGCATGTGCTGTCCATGATCTCTCTGTCATGGTTGCGATGTCGTCGCAATATAAATATCCGTCAAAGTACGGCACCTTGAAGGTGGATGGCAAGAAATCAACTGGCTCGCTCTGGGCGCTCATTGACTGATCTGTAGTCCTTACTAGTGTCAGACTGGACATCATGTTCTCTGGTCTGTTATCTATCCCGCATGCAATTCTTCTAGGAATAATTGAGGGAATCACAGAGTTTTTACCCGTGTCGTCCACGGGACATCTTCTTGTTGTAGGCGAACTCATCGGGTTCGGAAATGGATCATCAAGTACGTCCGCAGATACCTATTCCATAGCGATTCAATTCGGAGCAATTCTTGCTGTGCTTTTCTTGTACCGCGTTCGAGTGTGGTCAGTATTGCGAGGTCTTGTAGGTGCAGATGAAAATGGTCGATCTTTTCTGATTCGATTAATCGTTGCTTTCTTACCAGCTGCAATTATTGGAGTTCTCGCCGGTGACGCCATGAAGAGTGCATTGTTTGGTCCGGTGCCAGTGACAATCGCATGGCTAATTGGTGGAGTGGTTCTTCTTCGGTGGAAACCAACAGAAGGAACTTTGACACTTCCTGAAATGCCAATTAGGGCGGCTTTCATTATCGGATGTGCTCAGAGTCTTGCCTTGTGGCCCGGAGTGAGTCGAAGTCTGGTCACACTTATAGCTGCGCTAGCAGTTGGCCTATCGATGTCTGCAGCAATTGAATTCAGTTTCTTACTTGGGCTGATCACATTGTCATCTGCAACTGCGCTTGACTTAACGAAACACGGAAGTGAACTGGTTGATCAATTCGGAATTCTTGCGCCATCAATCGGCCTTATCTGTGCTTTCGTTACGGCAGTTATTGCGGTGAAGTGGATGGTTGGGTACTTGGAGTCCCATTCTCTGCGGGTTTTTGGCTGGTATCGCCTGGCAATTGGTGCTGTAGCTGTAATCCTTCTCGCCACAAATGTCTTGTAGATAATCACATGGCGCCTACCATGGGCGTATGGCACGCATCGTATTCATCGGCGCAGGAAGCACAGTATTTGCGCGCAATCTCATGGGAGACATTCTTAGTTTTCCTGAACTGTCGTCAAGCACCATTGTGTTGCATGACATTAATGAAGAACGACTTCGCACGTCTGAAATTGTTGGTCACAAAATCGTTGAGACACTTGGGGTCACTGCAAAAATAGAAGCGACTACCGATCGTCGAGCTGCCTTGGCTGGCGCAAACTATGTCATCACAATGTTTCAAGTGGGTGGCTACAAGCCCTCAACTGTGATTGATTTTGAGATTCCAAAAAAGTTCGGATTAGAACAGACAATTGCAGACACTTTGGGAATCGGTGGAATTATGCGCGGGCTTCGCACCATTCCCGTGATCCTTGATATTTGTCGTGACATGGAAGAGCTATGCCCGGATGCGTTGTTGCTGAACTATGTGAATCCGATGAGCATGTTGTGCTGGGCAATTTCTCGCTCATCCACCATTAAAACAATCGGACTGTGCCACAGCGTGCAACACACTGCTCACCAACTGGCTGAAGATCTGGGTATAGATGCAGACACGGTTGAGTATCAATGTGCAGGCATTAATCACATGGCCTTTTATCTGAATTTTCAGCAACGTCAAGGAAATGACCTGATTGATCTGTATCCGCGCATTGCAGAGCGAGCAAACGTCTTTCCGATGCCAACTCGTGGCGATGTGGAGCGCAGCGATGGTGGGTTTGACGGATTATCAGATGCTGTGCGGTACGAAATGTTTAAGCGACTTGGGTATTTCGTCACTGAATCAAGTGAACATTTCAGTGAGTATGTTCCGTGGTTCATTAAGAGTGGTCGTTCTGATTTGTTAGATAAGTTTGGAATTCCACTTGATGAATACCCGCGCAGATGTGAGCGTCAGATTGAGGGTTGGGAGACGTTGAGGACCCGATTAGAGAATCCGGACGCTCGTGTACGCGTTGTGCAGAGTATGGAATATGGCAGCGGCATTATTCACAGCATGGAAACTGGTCAATCTCGAGTCGTGTACGGCAATGTGCCGAACAGAGGAATCATTAGCAATCTTCCAGATGACTGTTGCGTGGAAGTTCCGTGCGTCGTTGATGCATCGGGAATTATGCCGACACACATTGGTGCATTACCCCCGCATCTTGCAGCGCTGATGCAGACCAATATCAACGTTCACTCTCTGACGGTGGAAGCTGCGTTGACTGGGAAACGTGAGCACGTGTATCACGCGGCGATGTTTGATCCGCACACTGCGGCAGAACTTGACTTAGATCAGATCTGGGCCCTGGTTGACGAATTGCTGACTGCGCATCGGGGAATGGTCCCTGAAGCTCTGTTTTCGTAATCGTTTATACGAAGGGCATTACTTCTTCGGCAACAAGATCAAGGTGTTCGAGATCAGTCAGGTCGAGAAACTGCACATACATGCGTTGTGCTCCAGCGGCATTCCATTGCTGTAGCCGTTCAATAGCTTCAGCAGGTGTGCCACATAATCCGTTGAGACGAAGTTCTTCTACTTCTCGACCAATTGCTGCTGCGCGGCGAGCAATGTCTGCATCATTCTTTCCAACGCACACAACCAAGGCTGACGAATATTGCAAGCTCTGTGGGTCGCGCCCGATGGAGGTACAAGCAGCACGAACTCGTGCTGACTGTTCTGAGAATCGTTCAATGCCAGAGAAAGGAATGTTGAATTCAGCTGCGTAACGCGCTGCCAGCATTGGCGTGCGCTTCGGTCCGCCACCACCAACGATGATTGGCGGAGGAGACTGCACAGGCTTTGGCAGAGCTGGTGAATTGGCAATTGTGTAGTGCTTGCCTGAATAGTTGAACTGCTCGCCATGAGGCGTGTTCCACAGGCCAGTGATTACTGCAAGTTGTTCGGTCAATATGTCGAATCGTTCGCCAAGTGGTGCAAAGGGAATTCCGTATGACGAATGTTCAATTCCGTACCAGCCTGCGCCAAGACCAAGTTCGACTCGGCCATTCGACATGTCATCAACATTGGCAACGCTGATTGCTAGTACGCCCGGATTGCGGAACGTTGCGGAGTTCACCAAAGTGCCGAGACGAATAGTGGATGTCTCGCGGGCGATACCTGCAAGCGTGATCCATGCATCAGATGGTCCGGGAAGGCCTGAGAAGTGATCACCCATCACTTGGTAGTGATCGCTGCGAAAGAAAGCGTCAAAGCCAAGGCGTTCAGCGCGTTGTGCGACTGCGAGAAGTTGGGCGTAGCTAGCGCCTTGTTGTGGTTCAGTAAAGATGCGTAGTTTCACGCACTTAATCTATTACCCAGCAACTGTTGTGGTGGTAGTCGGATACGTGGTTGTGGTGGTGGAAGTAGTGCTGGAAGCACCCCGACCGTAGTGAGCATCGAGCGCCTTCTTTATGTGACGTGCCAACTGCAATCCACCAAACCGGTTCATATGCACTGAATCGCCTGAGAACCAGTTTTTGTTCTTGCGGGAAATTTTGTCCCAATCGAGAATTTCCATGTTGTTTTTACTTTGTTTCTTGCGAAGGACGACATTGAAGGAACGGCTCTTTATTTTTACGTTTGCGTTCTCTTGGTATGTGAGCCAAATAAGTGAAGCGCCTTGCTTTTTCACTTCCTTATTGATTGCATCAATGGCTCTTGCCAAATAGGCAGGACCCGTATCGTTGTAGCCCGTTGCAACGACGTACACATCAATATTGTCACTGCGGTGATTGATAATTCTTTGCAAAGAACTGAGATCGGACGATTGACTACACCCCTTATCAACGAGTTGTTGACAACCCCATGTCTCGAGAACTGCGTTGTATTGACTGGTCCAGAGAGGCTTCATTGATTCGGGAGCCCAGCGAAGGACATTGGCAACAGAATCTCCGACAATTACAACATTGCTCGTTTTGCGTGTTGCATGCGCTGCAGTTGACACACACAAAGCCGCGACAATGGCGCCAAGGATTACCCCAATTCGAAGTCGCACAATAATTGGCATAGCCGTAACTCTATGCCGTGATAATTGACCAATCACGATGGAGGTTCTGAAGCTGTTCTGGAAGCCGAATGAGATGGCGTTGTGAAATTGGCGGCAAGATAAGGCGAACAGCAATTGCATTATTGAGTGCAGATGGAACTTGGTGGCTGACGCCAAACATGATGCACCGTTGCATGGCCCGTGTAAATGGATTGTGGCGACCTTCTGTACAGGCAACCCCGATACAGCGGGCTAGCTCGTTCATATCAATGACGTAGCCCTGGGGTTCGTGGTCAAGCCCCGTCGCAAGACGTCGTAATAGCCACGTAGCTGTTGGCCCGAGGACAGGGAGCCAGAACATCTCAACGTACGGATCGCCAATTGAAAAGCCGCTCGACTCAATAATGGGGTCGTGCCACGGGCGAACCTCGAGTTGGCCGTTTGTGTTCAATGTGGATGGTTTCATGATTCCTCGAATTCGTGTTGGTACTTGTCTATGTGTGCGCATCAGGCAGAATAAGGACAGTGAATGACGAACAAATTCCTACGGACGATCTTGAGCAGGTTTCGCAATGGTTGAAAGAAGCGCAACGAATAGTGGTTTTTACCGGAGCTGGTATTTCCACTGATTCAGGCATCCCTGATTTTCGTGGCCCGAATGGACTGTGGGTTAAAAACCCTTTGGCCGAAAAGACCTCTACGTTGAGTTATTACCTAAACGACCCTGAAGTGCGCAAAGTCGCTTGGGAAGGTCGTGTGCGGAACTTCAACGGCACGGCACAACCGAATGATGGTCACCACGCGCTCGTTCAAATGCAACGTGCTGGAAAATTGTCAGCAGTCATCACACAAAATGTTGATGGGCTTCATCAGGACTCGGGAATTGAGCCGGCCAATGTTGTGGAGGTGCATGGCACAATAAAGTTCGGCCGGTGTTGGGATTGCAAAGACCGCCGACCAATGAAGTATTTCATCGATCGCGTGATAGCCGGCGAAGAAGACCCGCATTGTGAGCTGTGTGGCGGTGTGGTGAAGAGCGATGCCATTCTGTTTGAACAAGCCCTTGTGCCTGAAGTGATTGACAGAGCATTCGACGAAGCGGAGCGGTGCGACGTGCTGCTGGCGGTGGGGTCAACGTTGGCCGTTGGCCCTGCGAATCAGGTGGTGCCACGGGCCAAGGCTGGCGGCGCGAAGGTGGTCATCGTGAACGGCGACACCACTCACATGGATGGCTATGCGCACATGCTGTTGCGGGGCAGTATTAGCCCCATTTTGCAGGCTTTGGTCGCTGGTGCTGGATTCCTGACTTAGTCGGTAGGGTTTTGGGTCATGGCAACCTTTCGTGACCTTCTGGCTGACGCCAAATCCCAAATCGTCGAAATAGATACAGCAACTGCAGAGGCACGTATTGAAGCCGGCAATGTCTTTGTTCTTGACGTTCGTGAACCTGATGAATATGACGAAGGTGCGCTTGCAGATGCAGTCCACATTCCACGTGGGCACCTTGAAGCTCAAATTGAAGGCCGTGCTCTAGACCGTGATCAGACAATTGTTGTGTATTGCGCAGGGGGAGTGCGTAGCGCATTCGCCGCTCGTACTCTGCAAGAACTCGGGTACAGCGATGTGTTGTCGATGGCTGGTGGTTTCGGCAAATGGAAAGACGAAGGCCGTGCATGGAGTCAGCCAGTCACGCTGACTGCTGATCAGCGCAATCGCTATAAGCGCCACTTGTTGTTGCCTGAAGTGGGCATTGAAGGTCAAGCCAAATTGTTGGGTGCAAAAGTACTGATGCTTGGAGCTGGCGGTCTCGGATCACCTGCAGCCTTGTATTTGGCAGCAGCAGGAATTGGAACGCTCGGCATTGTTGATATGGATGATGTTGATGCATCGAACTTGCAACGTCAGATCTTGCACAATATGGATCGAATTGGTCAGCGCAAAGTTGATTCAGCCCGCCAGACAATTGAAAAATTGAATCCGGATGTCACTGTCAAGACCTATGACTTGCGCTTGAGTGCAGAAAACATCATGGAAATCATGAGCGAATACGACATCGTGGTCGACGGCGCAGACAATTTCCCCAGTCGTTATCTGTTGAACGATGCCAGCGTGAAACTAGGAATTCCTGTTGTTCACGGAAGTATCTTTCGCTTTGAAGGAATGGTGTCGGTGTTTCATCCATTGCGTGGGCCTACCTATCGCGACATGGTTCCAGAGCCACCTCCAGCCGAATTCGCTCCCTCATGCGCTGAAGCTGGCGTTCTTGGAGTATTGCCAGGAATCATCGGTTCTATTCAGGCGCTTGAAACCATCAAGGTTCTCCTTGACTTAGGTGAGCCACTAATTGGACGCATACTCACTATCGATACAACCGAAATGTCTTTCCACGTTTTCAAGCTTCGTGCTGATCCGCAGAACCAAGTTGTTTGGGAAAATCGTGACCGAATTGAAGTGCGTGACCTTGATGGCCTCTGTGCCCCGTGGCTCAGCCACTAGCGTTTACTAAATGACAGCACGCATCGTTATTGTCGGTGCCGGATTTTCCGGCGCTGTTATTGCACGTGAATTAGCAGAAGCAGGCATCGCATCTTGGGTGGTCGATGGGCGCTCACATGTTGCAGGAAATGCGCACACTGAACGTCGCGATAATGGCGTCATGGTTCATGTGTATGGGCCGCATATTTTTCATACAGCAGACAAACACGTGTGGGATTACATCAACAAGTACGGCAACATGATGCCCTACAACCACCGCGTGAAGGCAACCTCGGGCGGGCATGTGTATTCATTGCCGGTGAACTTGCACACCATTAATCAATTTTTTAATACCACGATGTCACCGGCCGAAGCTGAGCAGTTCATTACGGAGCACGCCGATTCCAGTATTGGAACACCTATCAGTTTTGAAGATCAGGCTCTTAAATTTGTTGGTCGAGAACTGTATGAGGCTTTCTTTAAGGGGTATACCCAGAAGCAATGGGGAGTGTCTCCTACGGAATTACCGGCCTCAATCTTGGCGCGGTTGCCTGTGCGGTTCTCCTATGAGGACAGCTATTTCAACCATCCGTATCAGGCGATTCCTCGTGATGGTTACACGCCGATAGTGGAAGCGATGCTTGATCACCCGCTTATCGAAGTCACTCTTGGTCGTACAGTTTCTCCCGAAGAACTCGCTGATGCAGAACACGTA
>Ga0209296_1000682_pt1 | contig 28850 bp, 38 predicted proteins | sample S_130206_EF_Meta_FD_187319 | JGI IMG/M metagenome (GOLD analysis project Ga0209296, IMG submission 187319) | Freshwater microbial communities from Lake Simoncouche, Canada to study carbon cycling - S_130206_EF_MetaG (SPAdes) (version 2) | ecosystem: Environmental > Aquatic > Freshwater > Lake ... | reverse complement strand
CCGTAGAAGCCACCCAGTAGTACATCGCACCACCGCGTGGTCCGAAGATTAAGTCTTCACCAAAGTTGTTTTGCGACCAAAGGCGCAATGACACGCCTGAAGACCCGCCAATCCCCCAATACCCAGAACCCCAAAATCCTGCGCCCCAGCCCACAAGAGGGATTTGGTATTCAGGACCCACATTAAGTTGGTATGCTGCAACCGTTGCACCACCACCGTTGCCTGTATCGCTTGCGTTGGCTAAAGTTGTGACGTTAATTGTGTAGGTATTTGTTGTGGGTACAGAAATAATTTGACGTTCTTGATTAAGCACCGTGGCAGTAATAGCTCCGCCCAAAGATACAGCAAGGGTGTAGGTTACAAAGTCGCCTACCACACACCCGTGCGCCGTATCGGTAACGGTCAAAACCGCTGATCCGTTTGTTGCTGCAAACTTTGCCGAACCAGTCGTGGTGGAGCGAATTGGCGTAATGTCGTAATACAGTCCGCCGTTCTCAATGTAATACTTTAAGTTTGTGCCAACCGCCATGAGGTTTGCACCTTGCAGCGTGATCCAGTTCCATAACGCACGGCATACGCCCTGATAGGTTGCAGAAGAAATACGCACCCACCCGCCAATAGACTCAGGTGTGCCTTGCCGAAAACGAATCTTGTCGCACACGTACCAACCCGTCTCGCTTGTATAGCGAGTGTTTTCGCGATTAACGCCGGGTTTGAGTGCGAGTTTCGTTAACGCCATATCTAAACCTTACGGTAAATTACCACCAACAGGGTATGTTGCGCCTGTGGGAGCTTGTGTAAACGCTGTTTCGCCCGCTACAACGTGGTTGCCTGTCCAAGGCGATTCCATGACTGGTCCATAGCAAGAGGCTAAGGTCACGCCACTAAATTGCTTAGCTTGTTTCTCGCACAGAAACGACCACATATTGCTCATACCGGTCGTGGGCGTTGTACCAACCGTAAAGCTACGAAAGACCGCAGGTTGCACCGTCCAGCTTGGGGCTTGTGGATAGGCTGTCAATGGCGGTACGCCAAATAGCGACCATACCTTACCCTTGGGTGCGGCGCAAGAACCTTGCATTAAATCCATGTTGGCAACCGCAGCACCCGTTAGCACAGGGCAGATTGCCACGCCTTCTTTAAATATCTTGCCGTTTACCTTAATGAGATTGCCAGTAAGCGAGGTGCTTGAGGCCGCACATAGGGCGTATTCACCCGTGCAAATAGCAATTGTTTGAGCTTGGATTGTAGAAACTAAGGCAGATACCCAGAACAAAATGACTGCGCTGGCTAAAGTAACAGTTGTTTTCATTACGCCACCATTGAAGATGCTTTCAGTTTAACTGCTGCAACACGATTAAGCCAGCCCGTGCCGTAGACGGTAAAAGAATCAAGACTGCGGTAAAAAGTTTCTTTGGCTTGGCTAAAGTCTTCAATTAACTTAACAGGGTCAGCAGCCTGCACAGCAGCCATTGTCATCGGTCCAAACCCACCGTCAGCGGGTACACCTACAGCAGTCTGTAACAACTTAATAGAACGCCCCGGACCGGCGTTCACGCCCATGTCAAAGACCAAATAATCAATCCCAGAAGGTAGCTCGTCAGCCCGCACAACGTCCCAGTACTTTTTCTTATACAGGGGTTCAACATCCGCAGGGGTTAGCTTACGCATATCGTCATGAGTGACCTGATGCCCAACGTGTTGTTCCCAGTTAAACTGTGTGACGCCAAGCATGGTTGAGCCTTTGCGCCCGTCTGGTAGCTTGTTGCCGTTGTCACGCTCGTCGTCTGTGAAGCCACCTTCTGAGGCGAGCATCTGTTCAAAAGCTAGTTTCCAGTTATCAATCATTTACTCATCTCCGTACTTGCTAGGTTAATTCGAGTTTTGGTTTGTGAAATGTCTTTGGGAGGTATCTTGAAGCCCACTGCAATGTAGCCTACAAACCTACCTTGTTCTGGTGGTACAGAGCCACGGCACATGTACGTTACGCCATGCTTTACAGCGTACTCACCAATCTTTGAGCTTGGCACAAATGTCTCACAATGCACCTCGCCTTGAAACATTGTGATAACTGCGCGGTTATGCTCAGGAGTACTGGTAAACAAAGCATTGATTGCACCTTCAAGCGACTTCTCTCGACCCTGATTGCTCATTGCTAAGATGGTTGTGCGACTGTTTGACTGAAGATTGACTGAGTTAACCACCACCACATCTGCGCTTAGGTCGTAAATCAAAGACTTGGCAATAGCCTCAACCAACAACGGCTCTTTGAGTTCAGTCTTCTTGCTACTAATTGCACCCAGAATGACCTGTCGTGAGTCCCAAGCAAAGTAGCCAGCAAACGCAACAAACGCAATCAGTACCACTGAGACCAACTTGAACGGGCTGTCCACCCACTTGATGAGGTCAACAACCTTGTCGGTAAAGTCTGGGTTTTTAACGGACGCAGGCTTTGTAACCCGCTTAACTGGCGCTCGTTTAACCGCAGGTTTTTTAGCTGTCACCATTACTTATCGCTCTTATCAGGTGTTTTGCTTTTCATGTCGATGATCTTTTCAAGAGTGCGACCACCAAAGTAAAAAGACATAATTAACATGCCCCATTGCCCAAGTAGCTCAACATACTTGCTGTTGGTTTCCAAGCCGAAGGCGCTCATCATGGCAAACGTAAAATACCCACCTATAATCGCAATCAATGTCATTGGGCGAATGTTTTTGCTCAACCAAGAGTCAGACCGCATGTCGTTTTCTTGGCGCTTGGTAAGCTCGCCTTGCTCTTGCATATCTGCCTGCATTTTTGCAAGCTCACCGTTCTGCTGCATCTGCATGAGTTCAAGTTGCGCTTTGGCTTTCTGCTCGGGGTCAGGAAAGAACTTATCCAGCACCTTCATGCCAATGCCAAGAATATCCATGATTGGAAACATGTCAGAACCTCACGTTTTTAAACCAAGCCACCATGCGCCAGCACCACGCTTTGAACGCTTCCCACTTTGCTTTTAAGTAAGTCATGTCTTGTCCGCTTTACCATCAATCTTGTCGTAGAGTCGAGCAATCATCTGCTCAAGGCGGTCGAAGCGTTTATCCATCTCACTACGCAGGGTGTCAACTTCTGACTTTTTAACGTAGGATTCGCTAACGTGCAGGCGCAGATCAGCAATCTCTTTCTTGAGTTCTTTGACAGAATCCCATAGCTGACGGGCAAACCAACCGCCGACTGTCAGCAGTCCACCTGCACCGATATTGATGATTATTTGCCAGTCCATCGTATGTCCTTAAACACCACAAAGATTACCCAAGGGATCAGAGCGGTCATCACAATTAAAATAACCGGAAGCAAAAAGATTACCCCCAGTACGCAAACGCTATCCTTGAGCAGGTTCAACAGGAACCACAGGCGGGATGTAGTTAGGATCATTTTCCCAAACCACAGGTGGCAGCGCGGCAAGTTGAGCAACAGTCGTACAAGCGTTGATTGCCACAACATAGTCACCCGCCTGTGTGCGGATGTCTTGCCGCCATGTGTTCCATGCAGGAGCTACCACGCCGCCTGTCTCGACAGCTTTAACCACCATCCAATCGGTAGGTAACAGGATTGAGTAGGCGGTAGCGTTTGTGGCGTTGACAGCGTTTGATTGGCACTCAAACAAGTCTTTAGGCGTAGCGGTGTAGTTGATCTCAACTACCGTGCCGGTGTACACAGGCGCGTCTTGTGATATCCAGTAATAGATATCTGAGGGCTGTGAGCCGTAGACCACATCAACCATGCCAATAGCCGCCTTTTCTTCGGGGCTAGACAAATTGCACCAGTTGTTGGCGTACTGCAAGCCATCCCATTCAAACGCCGTACCCGCAGGAACGAGCATCTGAATAACACCATTAGCGACAATAGCAAACATGATTACCTCACAAAACTTGAAATTTGTTTGACTTCTTAATATTTTCTAACGCTGGCATGTATTGTAAATTTGTTTCAATATGCAAACCACAAACAGTTTTTCCTCTTAATGGTATTACATGGTCAACGTGATGCCCCTCTGGGCAATTGTCATAAATATGACGAATTTTTTGTAAATTTGCCCATTTTGGTCGCTGCTGCCGCACAATTAAGTTACGCAGTTTATTTCTATTCCTAATTATCAAACGCATTTTTTCAGGATTGTTTAAACTCCAACGATTGTTGGTTTCTGTAACTTTTTCTTTATTTGCAACCCATTTAGCTTGAGTTCTTAGCTGTTGCCAAACCTTGTTGCGCTCATATCGTTCTTTGCCAACGGCTGACCGTTGCTCATTGTTTGCCAATCCCCATGCTGCTTGTTTTTCTTTAACAGCCGCGCTTTGATTTTTGTCTTTACGACAAAAGAAGCACTCAGCACTAGAGGCATACCGTGAGGTAACGTGACCGTTCTTGCATGGCACACCTGTAAAGTACATAGCCAAGCCAAGACGCTTTGCTTCCGTAGAAGTCAAAGGCATATAGTCTTGGTCAGCGGTTACAAACATTACTTTACATCCCACTCAAAGGCTGTGCCAGCGGGTACTAGGAGGGCGATAACGCCGTTGGAGATGATTGCAAACATGACTACCTCGCTAAACTATTACGAAAAGGATTTTCTGCAAATGCCATGTAAATTAAAGTTGCGCCCGACTGATTTACAGTCGTTCCGGCATCCGTCCATTTAAAACCATTTGATAAAAGTTGCAAACTTGAACCAGAAGTTTCTGCGTCTGAAAGATTGGGTACAAGACCAAAATTAGTTATGTTGTACGGGTTTCTTGTTGAATCAAAAATAGCCCAATTAGAAGCTAAACCTGTATTTTTAACTAGCACAAATTTTGGTCTAAACCCCGTGTACACAAAAGGACCATCGGTCGAACCATTACCCGTGTAGCTACCAAACGCGCTGAATCCGGCTATGGGTGTCCAGCAATAGGCAACGTAAGTTGTGCTATTTGCGTTTGCATCGGCAGAATTACCGACAGAAAATACAGATGATGTGGGAGCAGTATTGTTAAATGGCCCTGCGTTTGTCAGTACCGCATCAGTAGTATTTAGAGTTAGATATTTGGTTGCGCCATTTACTGCGCTGTAGACAAGCCAATATCCTGTTGCGCTTCTACTTTTTATAAAAATCAATTGTGGCGCAACACCTAAACCATGCCCAAGGGTTGCTCCCGATGTGCCGTTGCCTGTGTAAGTTACAACACTAAACCCAGCACTTGCATTGACACTTACCGTTGATGTGATTGTGCCGTTGGTGTTTGAAGATGTTGAACCTTGTCCTGCTTGCCATTGCCAAGCAACGTAAGTTGTGCTGTTAGCGTTAACAGACCCGCCGCCAGTTGAGCCGTTAATGACTGAAAAACCGTTTGAGTTAATAGAAGATAAGTATCCATTAATTGCATTGTTTTCTTCAGCTAACGTAACATTTGAATAAATTGATTTTGTAGCACCACGAACAGAATCAGAAAGCTGGTTGTAAAAAGCCGTGCTTCTTGTTTTAAACCACACTAAGTCAGGTTGAAATAATGCTGCGTTGGTAATTGTCCGTGGGCTTGTGCCATCACCAGTCCACAACGTAGCATCCATCACCGTGTTGCCCTTGACGATGGTGCTTGTCGGCAAGTTGTATGTGTTCAGGGCTACAAAGCCTGTAGGGGGTGTGTAGGTGAAGGGTTGTTGACCAAAGTTGTAATCAAAAGTGTTGCTACCACTTCCCGACCCTGCTGCTGCGACAATTGCTGTGCCTGTCACTCCGGTAAGCGAAGGGCTTGCGCCTGTAGCTGGATTGCCACTTGCGAACCATGAACCATTTTCACCAAACCAAAGGTTGCCGTTTGTAGGATCATAAGCAATCATTACTACGCTGCCAGAACTGCCAACAAATGAACCGTAAGCAACAATAGTGCCTTGATAATAAAGTCTTGATGGTCCGTTAATAATTGCCCAACTATTTGTGCCACCCATACCTACGGCTGTCGGCAACGCTTTGCCAATATCGTACATACCAACACGAGGATTAGATGAAACTGTTAGCGTGACTTCCCAATACCATTTGCCCGACTGCATTGCAAAAGTACCAACGTCAGCAAGCGTGGTTGAAGTTACTGCTCGCAAATTACCATTTGATATTGTGCCGCTACCGTTACCAATAGGGTTCATTACCCCAAAGTTAGCCGCCGTAGCACTCGTCAACGTAGGCACATCCGTCATGGAGTCGTATGTAACGCTTGTACCGTAGGCAATAATAACAATACCGTTGCTGCCTGAACCGCCAACGTGCGTGTTGCCGTATTGACCTGCACCACCGCCGCCTGAGCCGTAACCTGTTGCGTTAGAACCGTCTGCGTTTGAGCCACCGTTTCCGCCGCCGCCCGAGCCGCCCGTACCAGCGGTCTGTCCAGAGTACGCGCCGCCGCCGCCGCCGCCTGCATATGTGACGTTCGAGCCAGTAATATTAACAACTGTACCAGAACCGCCTGAACCAGCAACTGTTCCGCTTGGAACAGAACCGCCAACGCTCGATGAGCCTCCACCGCCACCAGCTATATCAACATTGCCCGCGCTACCACCGTCAAAGCCCTGACCTGAAATTCCAGAACCTTTTTGCAAAGCATTGTATGGTCTACCACCGCCACCAGAACCACCATTTTGTGCGTCTACAGCGGAAGAAATACCGCCTGCACCAGCTCCGCCGCCTGTTGCGGTGATAGAGCCAAATACAGAATTGCTTCCGTTTGTAGTAGACGCGCCGCCTGCACCGACCGTAACAGTATATGTGTTGCCCGGAATAACAGTTAATTGACCTTGCAGTAAACCACCTGCGCCGCCACCGCCGCCCATGCTTATGCCTGTAGCAGCAGATCCACCGCCACCTCCGCCCGCTACAACAAGATAGTTAACTGAGGTTACGCCAGCAGGGGCGGTCCAAGTAGTAGATGATGTAAACGACTGTACCGTGCCGCCATAGACGCTGATATTGTTTGTAGTAAAGTAATTGCCATTGCCCGAAAAGTCTTTACCCAAGCCTACGTTGCTGCTTGTGGTCAGCGCAGAGTTGTCGGTGAACGGCAAATAGAAACCGTTTGTACCGTAGCTGCCTGTGTACCGTGCGGGTTGCCATACGCCTGTGAGAGCGTTGGTTGAGCCAAAGGATGATGGGGTTAGGGCTTGACCGTCGATAAAATACGTTTCAGCTATGTACATATCGCCATAGGCAGAGTTGTAAGCACCCATTCTGCCAATACTCATTGGATTAGCGTTGCTGTTCATGTAGCAGTTATAGTTTAATGAAGGGTACGTTGCGCTAGAAAACGCCGTTACCTGACTACCATTAACATAAAGTTTTACGCGGTTTGCTGCTGTGGCTTGGGTAGTGTCAACAGCCAACACAATGTGATACCAAGATGATGGGTCACGAAATACTTGTGTAGTGTCTAAACGCCAAACAAAACTTGTTGAATAATCTTCAATGCGTAACGTATCGGCAGAAAGCCAATAAAAATATGTTCCGTTATTTCCGCTTGAATCAGCAGTACCTAAAAATATTTGACCTGTGCTTAATATGCCACGTTTAATCCAATAGCTCCATGTCCACGTTTGACGGTTCCCCGAACTAGCTGGTGTGCGAGTGACGTAAGCCGAAGCCGAGCTACGAAACCGCAACGAGCGTGTGAGGTTGTAGCCTGTGGATGCAGAGTTACCGGCAATAACAAAACTCATGCTGCCTCCAGATAGCGACCGGTGAAGCCTTTATGCGCTGGTTTAACGCCGCGCAACACTTTGGTCATTGTGCTGTGGTCTAAATTGTTCTGCAAACAAAATTGCTTGATATTTGATGCCACAATATGCTCGCCTGAAGGTGTAACGACTTGGGCTGTTTTATCACGGTTCTTGCCGCGAGGTAACGGGGCAACAAACAAATTTGACTCGTTGCGGCGCAGTCTGCCGTAAATGGTTTCTGGCAAAATTCCAGACAACTCAGCGGCTTCAGCCACACACATTTCTGCGCCATTAAGCACAACAAGCTTGTTGTTTGTGCGGTTTCTGCCTTGCTCTTTCCATGTAGCCCATCTGCAATTGTCAGGCGAGTACCCTTTGTTTGGGTCAATTCTGTCAATCGTCATGCCTTCGGGCTTGTCGCCCATATCGGCGTGAAACTGCTTGGGGTTGTTTTTCCATTCGGCGCAAACGGTTATGCCCCGACCACCGTATGAGTGGTAGTCTTTATTGGCAACACGATAGCAACGAGCCATCATGTTTGAGTATGCGTACTCCCACGTTTGCCTAGCCATTATGCAACCGCCTGAGAAATGCCCTGTTGATATAAATTGGTTCCATCGCTTCTGAAGGTAAAGTAATCTTTTGCCCCTGCTGCGGTGGAGAGAGTTGGTGCTGTTCCTGATGCCCATTTAAACACAGAATTAAAAGTTAACGTATTGCTACCGGCATTCTGAATCACAGCCAACGCATAAAACGCACCGTCTTTCAGGTTAGTTGGCGCACCCATAGTCCTGTTCGTTGACACAAACGTAAACGTAGCTACCTGACTTGTTGCTGTGTTCCAAGCAACCGTTGCCGCATCGGTCAGCGCAAGGTTAGCAGCCCAGCCTGTCGTAGCTTTTACTTCAGCGGGAGCAGTCGTACCTAACGCTGGCGGTGAGGCGAAGTAAGACGTAAAGCCCGCGCCTGACACCGTTGATGATGCGGCAAGAGTTGTGAACGCGCCTGTCCCTGCCGTTGTTGAGCCAATTGCACCGGGCGAGGCAAAGGTCGCACCACTTAAACTTGAAGCATTAAGATTTGCTACGTTGGTGGTTGATGCCACTGTAAAAGGAGCTGTGCCTGTAGTAAGCGTAGATGTAATAACACCCGTAGCAGAGACGGTAGTAAATGCACCCGTATTAGCTGTGGTAGCTCCAACAGTACCGTTTAACGCACCGGCAAACCTAGTAGCAGACAGAATCGTGCCATCAAACGTAAACGCTGCGGCGTCTTGTAATAACCCACCTGTTCCCGCATACGTTACGCGCCCAGAGGTTAAACCCGTGTCTGTAATAGACGTTGCAACAATCGTTGCCATGTAAGTTGCACCACTGACCACGTTTGTACCATCGCAGTACAACAACGCCGTAGAACCATTGGGAACCGAAATGCCTGTACCCGCAGAGGTCTTTAAAGTGACTGCATAGCCGCCTGTTACCGAGTTCTTGATAATGTATATCTTAGATGCTGTAGGGCAGATAACCGTAGCCGCCGCACCCGGTGCGCCTGAACATTCAAGAACTGCACAACGTGCTTCAGAAGTTGTCCCGTTAGCCGTAGTCAGCGTATGACTAGCAGTCGTCCAAGTGCTAATCGTGGCAAGACCCGCAATGGCTTGTTCAACCATTGACGTAATGTTGTTGTTGACCACATCTCCCCACGTCCCATTTAATTCCCCTGTAACGGGGAGGGCTAGTTGCAGAATCGGCGTATAAGCGGTTGTCATAGTAATCCTTACGTTACAACGTCTGTCCAGCCTGCGGACTGTGTGTCATTGATATTTTGCCAGTTTGCGGTCTGTGAGTCATCTATTAAATTCCACAAAAACAAAGAGGTAACTTGGTCTAGCGCTGCAACACTTTCATTCACGCTTGTTGCAAAATTCATTAAATTCGATACGGCATCTGCGGCTGCGGCTGATTCTGCCACTGACACTGCAAAATTAACTTGCGCTACAAACGCATCACTTGCTGCTACAGACTCAGAAACTTCGCCACCAATTGCTGCAAGAATACTATTCGTAGAATCTGTTGCCGTTGCCGTTTCCGTCAAACTTGGATTAAACGTGTTTGCGTCGGAAATATCTACGTCTGTACCCGTTACTGATTCACTGACTACACTTGCAAATGTCTGTACTGCTGCATCTGCGTCTGTTGCCGCTGCGGTCTCACTATTGGCACGATTATAAACCGACATGCCCCAGCCAGCTTGACCCCAAGTGCCAGAACCCCATCCACCTTCAGTCTCTATAGAGGTGCTAGAAGCAGCAAATGGCGTTGCAGCAAAGGCATTAAAGCCAAACATTTCTAACCAACTTTCCAGTTAGTGCCATCGCTGTAAACCGGCACAGCCACCGCACCGCCAGTAACCACCGTTGCACCAAATGTTGGTGCTAGTGCGTCAGATACAAACGCCGTTGCGCCAATACCTGATGTTGAAGCGGATGGCAGAGTTGCAACTGTGTAAACTTGAAACTTGGTAATGCCGTTCATCGTAGTAGTGCTTGTTGCACCGCTTACGTTTGTGCCGACTGTGATGTTTGTAGTCGAGCCACTTAGACCACCTGTGCCGATGTTGACGGTTTTGGTTAAGCCTGTGGTGGTTGCGCCGTACCCAATTGAAGTTGTAGATGCAGATGTTGCTGAACCAAAACCGTTAGTTCCTGACGTAAAAGTTTTAGACCCGCTAATAAATTGAGTCGATTGGCTATCTAATAAAGTCGTTGCGTTAGAAAAACCCGTAGGCAAGGTAACAACAAGGGTGTTTGCAGTAGGCAAGGCACTTAATTCAAACTGAGCTTGCTTAGTTGAATCTATGTTGTCTTGTAACGTGAATACGTTGTCTTTGACTGTGATGGGATAGCCCGTAATAATGTTTGATGCGTCAAGGTTTACCGACTTCTCAGATGGGTAAGTGACGTAGACATTCAACGTGCCAGTAAATGACACCAGCGATCCTGTGGACGATGAGAGCAATGTGGTTCTAGCTAACGTGCCAGTACCCACCGTACCAATACCAACTTCCCATGCACCCGTAGTACTTGTAATGGTGTAGTAGCAAGTATTGCCAGAACCAATTCCTGCGGCAAATGACTGAAAGCCGGGAACAGCTCCAGCAAGCGTGAGTGTGCCTGTACCCGTTGTGGTACTAGTCTCTTGAACGCGGTTGGCAAGAACCAGAGCCATGTTAGCCTGCTAAAGATAAAGTGTAAGTTACGTTTAAAATATCGCTTGAAGCCACTGACCTGTCTCCCGGCGAGCCAAAGTCTGCTGCCGAATACAAGGTTCCCGTTGTTCCGCCTTTGGTGCTATTGCTTACTAAGAACGCACCACCTACGGTAGAAGTAGCATTGATGGTAAACGAGGCAGGAGACGCTGAGTTTGTAGCCACTGAGGGGTTAGCCGTAGTAGGAGTGCCAAACGTGCATACAGGGCGTGTAGCGTTGCTGTAGCCCGTGTTTTCAGTCCAACCGGCATGAGAAGACATAGTGTCACTAGCGGCAGGGGTGTTTGATGCACCAGCACCATACAGACCAATATACCAAGCGGCGGTATAAGCACTGCCTGTAAAGTACTTGGCATTCATGTCTTGCAAGCCAACGTTAACCACGAGGTTCTTTGATTCAGCTTCCCACTTTAGATTGCCTTGTGCGTCAAAGCACTGAATGGTGTAGACGCCTGTGGCTGCGGCTTTTTCACCAGATTGTGTACCCATGACGAGTCCTGCTGTCATTTGGTCTGTAGAAGTTGTTTTATCGTTAAACATTTCTGATCCTTACGCTGAACGCACAATGGCGTTTTGAAAATCTGCTAATGGGAAGTTAATGACAAAATTACCGCCAGAAGTTGTTTTATCTTCACCAAAATCTAATACCGCAATTGCAGGGTTGGTTACACCGTCAAATTTATAAATCAACGCGCCGCGTGCCGTAGTTGAAGTAACAGTCCAAGTCACGGTAGCAAAACTAATAAACGCCACGCTGTTTGATAACGTAGGATAAGTGGCTATAGTTAAAATCTTACCGCCTGCCGTATAGCCTGTACCCGTAGATTCATTCGTTGCCGAATACACCGTAGTACTAGCGTTAAGCGTTGCAGCAGATGTATAGAGCGCAATTTTAAAAACCTGCGTAGTCGTGCTGCTAAAGTTAAATACGCCCTCTAGCAAGCCCTTCTTGTACGAATCGACAATGGTTTGCGTAATCATGTCACATCCTGACGGAATTGACCCGACCTGTACGCATCTTGACGCTGTTTGCCATCACCCAAGTTCTTGAGCAGCATGATGGATTGTAGGTACAACTTGTCGTACACAGCGGTAGTCTCAGGCTCGCCTTTCATAAATCGCAGAGCTTCAATCAACGCACCGTTTAGTAACGCCGAATCAAAGTTGTCGCCTAGCCAAGACGTACTCGCAGTCACAATTGACTCAGGGTAGTAAAAATAGTGAAGCTCCACCGAATACGTTGCATCTGGCGTGGGTCCAAGAATCAGGCTTAGATCGGTCACCGAGCTACTGTTCGGTCCGAAGATGGCGTAATACTTGGGGGTTCCTGTGCTTGTTGGCGTGGGGTACGCTTGGCGAATAAAGTTAACGTCTTTGTTAAGCAAAAACTCATACGAGCCATCAGTTTTAATCACAGCCAGTGAGTACACAGACAAGAAATCGCCCGGTGCAGAAAGGTATTTGTTGTTAGTGGTAAGTGTGCCAGTAACGTTTTTGCGAAGGTTTGAAATCTGAACAGTGTTGTAAATCTTCTGTTCGGCTTGCTGCGTGAACATAGCCAATTCATCTGCGGTAAACGAGTTCTCGCAAATGTCTTGAATATTGGCTGTTAGTTCCGCATAGTTCATGCCATCGGACCTCTAGCCATTTTGCCTTTAGTCTGCGCTTTACCGCCACGCACGACAATGCCGCTAGTCTTTACGTCATTGCGTCCGGGATCGCCTGAGCTGACGCGAGGTGCAGGCATACCGCATCTCATGTCTTTTGCCGATAACGTGTTGGGATCAACCGAGCCACTCACAGCTTGCTGTGGGTTAATCTTGCCGCCACGCATGGTGTGGGGTTCAGCGTAAACAGAAGCCGCGCCCACTTCTTTACCCATCATTTTCTGACTAAATTTAGCCATGATTACCCCTGATTAACACAGCGAGCCATATTGCGACCCATTGATTTCATTGCTTCAGATGAAACGCCAGCAGACTTTTTGCCGCCTTTCATGCCCAAGACTTTAGCATCAACAGTGCCTAAGTTTTTAACGTCCGTCTTACCTTTTTTTGCTACGCCATCAGCGCCACGTTTATAAGCCATTTTAAGCTCCTAAGAAATTGTAACTTGCCCAACAAATGAAGTCGTTGTCATGCCTACTGCTTCTATAACCTGTGACCGACTCTGTGGGTATCCCGTAAAGTCTGGTCTTGGATTGCGAATGGCTTGAGGATCATCAACGGGATACATACCAAGTTGAAGCTGCGGCTGATCGGGATTCCAACATTCATTACAAGCCTTAACATTGGTGGTTTTAGTCTTAACAATCAGGTAACGTAATGTCCGTAGTTTATACCGAAAGCCGCAAACATCACACTCTGCAATTGCTTTACTATCAGATGCAAACTTATTACCCACGACTAGCTCCGAATGCCCACAATGCGCGGCACAAACCGTACTGAAGCCTTCTCGCGATCTTCTTGAGCCGCCAAGTCAAACTGAAACTCATACTCTTGTTTAAGCATTTGCATGCGCGGTGCAAGGTCAGGAAATTTCATGGCAACGTAATAGGCTAGTCCCGCTGCAATTGCTGGCAAGAATCTAAAGTTTGCATCCTGAGTATTTGCGCCCGTACCTGCGTCATCAATACGGCGCATCCGCCAGTATTTAAAAATGTAATAAGGGGCGGGCGCTGTGCCTTGATCGGGAACAGGCCATACAACAATCTTAGGGTTATCCCGTAGTCTGCGCACCCACACTTGAATGGGGCGACCTTGTGCTAACTTGTTAGGGATTGTGGCGTAGGTCGATACGCTAATACGAGATATAGTTAAATCAGATTGCGTGGAGTAATTGCCTGAACCCGTTCTGATAACCTGATCCATCAAATCAATGGTATCCGCCGGTAAGTCGTATTCGGCTTGCCCTTGAATCAGGTTGACTGTACCCTCATCAATTGTCCACATGTTGATGCCACGGTTTTGGAACTCAATGGTCATCAAGTTCATGGATCGCGTAGCTGTGCGTAGGTCGTAACCTGTACGCATTTCTTTACCGGCACGTTCAAACGCCTCTTCTGCCAGTTCAGCGAAGTCTAGGTTAAACGCGGTGGTTCCAGAAACAGCCATTATCTAAATCCCGATGTTTTCTTAGCAATCTTTTTAGGCTGGGCGACAAACTGTTTACCTGCTGCCTTACCTGCACGTTTTGCTTTAGTTGTGGCTGCGTACTCCGCAGGGCTAAGAGACTCAATAGCTTTCTTGGGCAAATACCGTTCACCTGTCTCAGACGATTTCTTGCCTGACTTAGTTGTCCATTTCTGGTCACCCCAAGCTTTTAAAGACTGCTGCGGTTTTGCTAGGCTGCTCATTTATATCCACCACCTGCGGCTTTATAGCGTTTAGCCATCAATTGTGCTTTTCTGGCTGACCATTGCCCCGCGCCTGTACCTTGAACCGCCGCAGCTTTTACGCTGTTAAAAATACGTTTACGCAATTCTGGTTTGGTGTAGTTGCCCGACTCATTAACTTTAGACTTAACCTCACCGCCTTCAGCAAACATCTGAAACTTGTCGCCATCCTTGCGGCGCATCGTTTTGCCCTTTGGCATCTTAGATGGGAGGATTGCCCCCATCCCGCGAGAGGCTCTCATACAAATCGACCTTTAGTCTTGCCACGTTGAGCAATACCGTCACCGCGCTTGGCTTTGACTGCGCCGCCTTTTTTCATTGGCATGGCTTCTAACGGACGCTCGCGGCGTAGTCTTTCTTTTTCCCTACGCAAACGCATACTCTCACTTGGTCTTGCAGTCATCCCCGGCGATGCCTCAGGAGAGCTTGGGATATTACGAACGCGTGGCGTAACGTTAGGCAGTGTTGGATTTTGTGCGGGAACAGGGCGCGGGGTTGCCCCTGCACGAGCGCGTGGGGCAGGCTCAGAACCTCTGCCCGACCCTTCCATTTCGTTCATGCTGTAGTCGTTTTGATTGCCAAGGTTGGGTGCAGCGGCGCGAGGAGCAGGCAACGAACGACCCACAATTGCGCGAGGACGTGGTACAGGAATAGATTCTGCTTGACCTGCTGGAGTCTGCATGTCTGCGGGCAGTAGGTCATTCTTCATCAGCAGAGTAGCCTCTGCGTCTGACATGCCTTTAGCCGCATTTACGGCGCGTTCTACGGCGGCGATACCCGCTTCACGGTCAGCATCGGTAATGCGCTCGTTTTTACCCATACGCAAGCCAGAAGCTAAGGCATCAGCGTCAAGTTCAAACTCTCCGCCCGTTTTAAATTTGCGTTTCTTCATAGCATTTTGCCTTTAGTTTTGCCTTTGATGCAGCAACCATCTGCACGCTTAGAAACAGAGCCACCCTTTGCCATGCCACCCGATTCAAACGGAGTCGAGCCGGGTTCGATCTTACCCATTGCGGGGACACCCTTGTACTTAGGCGCACCCATCATCGTACCCATGCCGGGGGTTTTCATTTTCATTGGCGCTTTCCTGCCTTTAGCCATGACGGGCGAGACAAGAGTATCTGCATCTTCAACTTGAGGAATCATTGCCATGTCGGTTCCTTAGCAGGCTTTGCCGCCAGACTTCATTTTAATCATCTTGCCTTCGGTTTTACCCTTAGACTCAACGCCGCCACCCTTTGCCATCTTGGTCATGCCGCCTTTCTTAGCAGCGAAAGCAGGCATTTTCTTACCGTCTTTCATAACCATTGGCATGCCGCCTTTCTTGAGCGCAGCCATATCGGTCTTCTTGCCACCGTGCATTTGTTTGTCGTGCATGCCTACGGCTTTTTTGACCATAGCTTTGTCTTGAGCCTTGTCCATTTTCATGTCTTTCATAGCGCCACCTTCCCTAAATGTTTTGCCTTTATCGGCAGTGTTGAAGTCTTTACCCACAGATTGAGATACACCAACTTTCTTGGCAAACGCAGGGTTGTGCGCGACTGCCGACATAAAATTATGCTGTTTCTTAGATGTGCTGGGCATCAGCATTTCCACCGTTTGAGACTTGCTGCTTTACGAGTAGGTCTGCCTTTCTCATCTTTCATCGGTCCGGGCATACCGCTCATCCTTGCACAAAACGACTTCTTGCGTGGACCACCTTCAGGCTGTGGAGCCTTCAAGTTTGATCCGGTTGCTGCGTTGTACTTGGCACGACCTTTGGCAGTAAGACCCGCCCCTTGTTTGACCGGTAGCTTTTCACCACGACCAATAGCAAGGGAGGGGGTTTTCTTAGCCATAATAAATATTCGCAGACGTAATGTTAGACATAATCATGTAGATACCGTTCTGCACAAGAATGCCTTCGCCCGGAATCAATGCAAAGTTACCGAACAAATCACCTGCGCCTGTATCATACGAACACAACCAAAGCGTTGAGTACGACATAGCTGTACTTGCCGCAATTGTGCCGGAGTTAATGTCAGTCAAGGTAAAGGTGTTTGCGCCTGTCTTGGTAATTGTGTAATTACCGTTTGTTGCAGACGAACCAGAAGCAGTTGCAAAAGCAAAGCCACGCACATCACCAGTTGATAACCCGTGAGCAGTGCTAGTTACCGTAACGGTTGTGCCAGAACGAGCGTAGGTTGCCGTTGTTACCGGCGCAGTCGTTGTATCAAAAACATCAAGTGTACCTGCAGTGGCAGTGCCAACAATAGACAATGCTTTGAGCCGCGTACGACCTAACAACATAAATCCAGTGTTGTTTAGGTGTCCGGCTTTGACGTCAGTTTGCATCATAATAATCTCCTAGATGTTAAACAGGGGGCGAACCCCCTATAGAAGATTAAGCTGACACAGGCGTTTGTGAGCCGTTAGAGTTAGCCACAGCGTAAATGATGGTGTACTGAACCGTACCAGCAGTTACCGTAGCAACCGTAGGTGACAGAATAGCGTTTACCAATACGTCTGTTGAGCCAACACCTGCGCCGTTAGGTGATGCCGTAGTAGCAGCCCCTGCCCAGTTGCCAAGTTTTGCGGCAAAGGCTGAGTTAGCCATACGACCAGCCGAAGTAATGTCGGTTGAGGCAACATACGCAGCAGTTGTGCCGGTGTAACCAACAACAACGTTAGCCGCAGTCGAACCTGTAAAGGCTGTGGTCGTATCAACGTTAATTTGAATAATCTGTGCGCCAGCAGGAAGAACTGCAATCTGCGTAGTATTTGGAGCGGCTACTGTTGTGCCGGTGTAGTCAATTTTTTTAGTCTGCGAAACAATGGTTGAACCCATGTTGCGAACTGTACCCGAAGTCGAACCAGTAGTGTCTTTAACAGTACCGAGTTGCCACGGTCCAAGGTGTGAGGCGAAGCCCATGATGGAATCCTTTATGCACAAGTCACCGTATCATCTGTGCATCGTCCCCTAGGCGGGTTGATACGGCATTTAGTCCTAGTCGTAAAGCAATAATAACTTAAATAAAAATAAAAGCAAGCAAAAAGAAAGGGAACCGAAGCCCCCTTTCTCTTAACCTACTTAGGCTCCGGGCGAACCGAAGATACCAAGCGGATCAGACACACCAAACGAATAACGCTCGCGAGCCTTGTAACGTGAGTTGCCAGTGTCAAAGTCTGCGTCCATTCCTGTTTGCATAGGAGTACGAACGAAGTGCTTTAGACCGTTAGGAACGTCAGTCAACAAGAAATACGCATTGGTATCGGTCAGGTAGTTATTGATTGTGTAACCACCGGGGATCGAACCGTTGCTTTCGATTGCGTTAATGTCGTTGTCGGTTGTACCGGTACGCAGTTTGGTTTCGAGCAAACGAGTTGCAACGAACTGTAGTGCGGCAGGGATAACCAACTTGGTTGGCTTGGCTGCAATTAACAAGCCGCGCTCATCGGTCCATGCGGCGATTTGAATAACGGCGGCTTCCAAAGAAGTCTCGTTCAAGTCAGCAGGAGTAGATTGAGTGTTGCTGTTAACGCCGCCAGACACTAGCGGATGTGAAGTCGAGCAAAGCACTACACCGTCACCGTAGGTATAACCCGAAGCGAATGCGTTGTTAAGGACGTTTGCAGCCTTAACTTGCTTGGTGTATGCCATGCCGCGAGCCAATGCTTTGGTATAACGTGACGACAACGAGTCGTACAAGTTATCTTCAATCGCTTCTTCAGTGATTGAGAAACCCATTGCAATAGTTTCGTGGTTGTAGCGTGCAGTCCAAGCTTCCTGTGCGTTGTCATAGACCATTGCAGAACCTTCGTTCTTAACAGGAGCGGCATTAAAGCCAGACAACTTAGTCTCTTCTTCAAACGAACGCTCTGAAGATTCTGTTTCAAAAATCTCTTTGTGCTGTTCGCCGTACTTTTTGTACTCAAGACCGAACAAGGCATTTAAGCCCGGCAGAAGTTCTTTGAGTAGTTGTGCGCGTGAAATAGCCATGATTTAGCTCCTTATACGCCGGTTGCGTTGTTGTACTGATGCATTCCGAAGTTAATCTTAACGATCACTTCTGGAAAATTATCAGCAGCGGTTGCAGTGTCTCGTACCACATCAATAATGCGAATAGGCAGAGTGTTGGTTGTGGCAGTCGAATCCAAAAGAGCCACTTTCGAGTCACCAGTGGTGGTCGAGCCAGCGTTTTGAACTAACGTTGCGTTGTTACCAATAGCCGAGATGCCGACCCCAGTAATAACGGTTGTGCCAGAAACAACGGCAACTTGAAACAACGTATCTGGATCATCTGCAACGACTGCAAAAATTTTCGTACCAGACTTGATGCTTGTACTGGCAGGATAAAATTGCTGTTGCTGGATTTGACCAGTTGAACCGTTGGTAAAACTTACGCCAAGGAACACACCACAAGGAGTAGCCGTAGTCGTACCGGTGTCCTTTTCGATTGTGCCATCGGAAATGCGTTTAACGAGGTCGCCGTAAAAAATGCTGGTAGCGTAGCCACTAGCGATTTCCATTTGACGAGTCGCGCCAGAAAATACCTGACCACCGATCAAGTTGATCGGCTTTAGCCCGTAAGGGGCGCTTACGATTGGATAAGCCATTTAAGACTCCTATGTTTGATTACCGGAACCGAAACTAACCCGTGATTTGCGCTCACTAAAAAGCGGCATAACAGGATTATTTTCTTTCATGAAGTTGTTATCAACAGCACGCATCTGATTATCATTTTTTTGGTTAATGTAATTTTCGCGTGCTGCAATACGTTCTTTTGGTTGCTTGCACAGCATCAAACCACCAATCACAATATTGTCCTTAAACTGAGCATTTTCAACGATCAGAATTTGGATTTCGGGGTGATCGACTGCTTTGCAGGGTTCCCATCCAGAACGAATCTGTGACGAAAAATTCGTGGCATCAGCCTCGCCGCGTGTAGAGATACGAATCCAACGAAATGACCAGCCAGCCTGAGGCTTGGGGCTAGGCAGTTTATCTGGGTCAACCCATGATTGTGGGCGAACATCAGTTTCGCGAGTTTGCATGTCTTGTGGTAAACGATTTTGAGCCATGATTATTTCCTCATTCCTAAAGCAACCTGTTTGGCGTATTCTTCAAGTGGAACTCCAAGCCGTTTGGCAAGAGCTACCGAAGTGGGGGTCAGCACAATCTTCTTTGGCGCGGTGCTGCGCGTTGCGGGGGCGACTACATTTGATCTCTGCCGTGGTTTTTCAACCTCAACTTCTTCATCCGCATCGAACTCGTCTGGAAAAACTTGGCGCATGCGAGAATTGATTTTCTCGTAGTATTCGTCTGAGCGAGGGTCTAAACCCTGTTTTACTAATTTCTGGTGCAGCCCTAGAGCGAAGCTCGTCATCTCGTCATCTGAACCAAACCATGAATTGTTTTGTTGCCAATTCACAGCCTTTTCATCAACTTGAGGCGCGGGGGCGGTTTGTTGTCTTTGTACTTCAGTTTCTGGTGCTTGTACAGTAGGTAACTTAAAATTATTTATGCGGTCAGCTTTAATCTTTGCCGCAGTCAAATCATCTTGCGCTGCAACAACGGCATCCGAGTCGCCTGATTCATAAGCTAACTTGTACTTGGCTTTGGCTTGCTCGACCTCGCCTGCTGTAGCGCGTTTGGCTTGCTCAAGAAGAACCTCTTGGTTTTTGCCAACCGTACCCTTTAGATTTTTGTTTTCTTCAAGGATTTGCTGGGCGTACCGAATAGCCTCTTCTTTCTCACGGAAAGCGGTCTCTTTTGCGCGACGTTCATCATGGTAGCCCTTGGTTAAATGGCTCATGCGTTTACGCACTTTTTCAGAGTAGCCCTCTAGTTCCTCGTCTGTGGGGTCTTCTGGCGGATCAGATGGTTTGCGACCACGATCCTTGGGCGGCGTGTCATCGACAATCTCGATTTCAACTTCTGACTTTTTATCCTGTGGGATTTCGACCTCGACTTCTTTTTCAGAAACGCGACCTTCAACCTCAACTTTAAAGTCTTGTTTGTCTAGGTCTTCAAACCCAAACTCGACTGGTTCCATTGCCATAATTTATCCTTTAGATAGCACGCGTAATACCACGCGGGTCGGCAACAACAGCTTCGATGCTGTCATCGTTAATTAGACGTAACTCTTGCCCATTGACATGAATCCGTGTGCCAGTATGTGGACGAATAACAACATAATCCCCAATCTTGCACCAAGCGCCATTTGGAAAGCGGGTTTTATCGCTATAGGCTTCTGCACCCATATCCAAGATCAACCCAATAGTTGTCATGATCCGCTCTTCGTTAAGCGTGCGTTCCGCCTTCAGAATCCCAGAGTCAAACTCTGCCTCAACTGTTGGGAGTGCGATTAGAAGCTTGTAGCCAACAGGTTTAGGTAGCTGCTGTTCCATTTCTTCTTCGGTTACTTCGACTTGTTCAGTCATTGTCATCATCCATATAGTTACGCGCTAGGTCGAGGATTTCACGCTGTGCGACACTTAGACCCTGAATCAGTCCGCACATATACTTGTAATGGGCAAAATCTTTACAAGCCCCATCAGCAAGTAATTCGGTAGCAGAGCTTTTATGCTCGTTTAACTTTTTAATTAGCGCGTCAAAGACGGTATTTGCCATGCTTATTCACCCTTTTTTGGAGCCATATAGGTCTTTAAAAAGTCCAATTTATGGCTGTTTGCAGCCTGTTTTTGGCTGTTTTCTGCGTTTTTGTCTTGCGATGCAAGGCGATTTGCCTCGTTTTGTGCCGAAACATTTAGCTTTGCCTTCTCTAAATCAAGTTTAGCTACAGCTAACTGCACATCTGCTTGGTCTTTTTGCGTTTTCCGGTCAATATCAGCCTTCTTGATCTGAACTTCAGCCTGTTGTAACTGGAATAACGGGTCTTGCTGCTGTTGTTGAGCCTGTTGCTGGGCGGCTTCTTGCTGATGTACCTGAGTAAGTTGTTTGCCAGCGTCTGCAACGAGCCTTGCCAACTGAACTTCAATATCTTCTGGCAATTCTTCGTCTGGTGCGGGTAAAGTCACCCCCAATTGCTCTTCAATCTGCTTGCGATACCTAAACGCCATGTGTTCTGCAATGTGAGCTTGCAGCCCCGCCATCATTTGCTGTGCCATAGGGTTCTGCCCCATGCCTGCGGCAATCATCGGGTCTTGCATGAAGGACGTATGTGCCGCAATGTGCGCGTCTTGGTCTTGGTAAATGAACGCTTTGACCGGTTTGCCAATCAAAATTGCCATGTTCTCTGACACGGGGTCTTTTGGCTTCTGGTCGTCGGTGGTCGGAACCAACTTATCGGCGTTCTTTATGCCCAACACCTCAATCATCTGACGGTGAAGTTGTGGCAAGTCATAAATTTGCGGGGCTTGCTGCGCCATCTGCAACACAGCTTGGTACTGAACCACTCGCTGCGCCATTGTGCTGCTGTTGGGGTCACTAACGGGGATGACTTCTACCAATGCGTAGTCAGATTTCTTGGCTTTTGGCTCGCCTTGGTCTGGTTCGTACTCATACTCATCTGGCGCGTAGTCTGCCATGATCGCTTTGAGCAGCTTGAACTCTTGCTTCATGGCGTAGTGAACCCGCGACTGCACTGCTGCCATCGGTTTGAGTGTGCGCTCAAGCAAAGCAAGTGTTGTCCCGACAGGTGCGTTGGCACTCATGTCAGAGATGTTCATATCGCTAATTGCACCGAGTCTACGACCCTCATCGGTGATCTTTTGCAAGAGAGTCAGCAGCGTTTGGCTTGGCTCCTTGTAAGGCATCATCATGATGTTGTCTTTGATCGCACCGCTTGGTACGTCTACATCACGAAACTCACCCGGAGCAATGGGGGTGTCGTCGCCCTTTACTCGCAGACCGCGAGACTTAAGACCACCGGGAAGGTTACTAAGAGTGCCAGCATCAACAAGCTGACGAATAATAGAAGTACCCGCACGAGCATATCCTCCGATGATATGAATCAACCCCATGCCGTAAAAGCCAAAGCCGGGGACATACACGTAATGCACGAAGTGCTGGCGTTTGAGCTTTAGCTCATCTTCGGGGTTCCAGTTCCTACGAATAGCAAGAACGGTAGAGGTACTCTTTTCAATTGTAATGACGTACGGCTTGGCGAGATCATCTTCATCATCAACGCCGGGAATGCAGTAGTCAATGTGAATTTCGCACAACGAGTAGCGTTCATCGTCTGCCAGTGTGTAGCCACCCTCTTCGGCTTTGCGTTTCTCAATGTCGGTGTGAAATGTCTCTGGGTCGCCTAAATCTACATCACAGTAAAAGCCACTTGCTTGGAGCTTCTTAACCTCGTTCTTGGTCTTACGCATGATGTGGGTCACGCGCTCTGCCGACTCAATGTGTGACGCACCGTAAGGCACGATTACATCTTCAGCAGGGATGTAGATTGAAACCTGTCGGTTCAAGTTTGGGTCAAAGTACACCTTCTTAAATGCCGAACCCGCTAGCCCTAGCGAGTACAACGCACGCTCATGCTCTGGGCGGTACTCGACCATTACGTCTGTGAGTTCGTAGTTCATGTCGGCTTCGACACGTTTAGCAGCGTCTTCTTTCTCGCGTGTGATCTTGCCAATAATTTGTGTGCGTACTGGACCCGCCGCAGGAAAGGTCTCTGACATAGCTTCTGCTTGAAACCGGATCGCCGCTTCTGCAAGGACTGTTGAGTACACCCCGCAGGCATCTTGCCAAGGTTCGGTGCGCTCTTCGTATTTAAAGCCAAGAACGTCTAGCCCTTTGACGTAAGTATCTGCCCAGTCTTTGCGGCTGTTCACATCGCCATCGACTAATTCAAGCAATTCAGAAGCCAAGGATTGCAACTCACCGTCATCAATCGTCTCTGCAAGGTTGGCAGAAAACTCACCATCGTCATCTTCTTTGGCATCAGGGATCAAGGTAATTTCTACGCTGCCATCCGATAGCGTGACCATTTTGGGATCAACAATCTCAATCTCAAGGGCTTCTTCTTCTTGATCGTCCATCCCAAGGGGGGCGGCGTATAAACCTTTTTCCATGACTTATCCTTAAATTAACTTCCAGCTACCATTAGAGTAGCTATCTGGCATTTTGATTGCGCCGCCTTGTGCGTATTGTCCCGCCGGTGGCTTTGGAAAAACCTCTGTAATTTTGCTTCCAAAATGAACCCCTCCGGTGCTGCCAACTTTGCTTTCAGAACTATAAATTTCCATGGGAGCAAGCCCAACTTCCGGTTTTGTTTTGTACGATGTTGCGTATAACTTTTCGCCTGCTTTTCTGGGTCCCCAATCTTCCGTTAGTTCAACAAACATTTTGCCGGTTGCTTTGCCATTTTTGTCCATCTCAGGAACAATTTTTGTTGCCATGTCTGGATTCTGCAAATAGCCCGCAATAAAATTAGAATCTTGCGGCGCAACATAAATTGTTTTACCGGACTGAGGTTGCATTGCATAACCGGTTCCGCGCATATTAGACGGCTCACGGAACGCTTTTGTTGTTGTGTCGTCCATATGTGCGTACAACGATGGCATATCTGGGTTTCTACCAGTTTTAAAAAAAGTTGTTGAGTTGGGGATGTCTTTAAATACTTCGTAAGACGGTTTGGTTAATGCCTTGGCAATTGGTTTTGCTACACCGCCAATAATAGGAAGCATACCTAGCCCAGCCAAACCCATGCCTACTTTATCGTTATTATCATATGATTCTTTTAAGTCTTTTGCCGATAATGCAGGTCCCATAACTGGATGAAAACCCGCAACAAGTTCTGCTATGTCAGACGGGTCGCCAACTTCTGCATTGCGCTCGCGCCGCTGTTCGCCCTTTGCCGCAAGGCGAGGGTTATATGTCAGCGCGGATAGAAGCTCGTCATCCATCATTAGCCTTTAGTAGTAAGCGCCTTTGCGCCTAAATGTTCGTGGTTCGTCAATATCATCTGTAGGCAAGCGAATAAATCCGCCATTACGAAATCGGGCTAACGCCATAGATACACAGTCAACCATGTCATCATGTTCTGATGCTGGGAATGCCGCAACCTGCTCTACGACTGCTTCTGCCCACTTGTGCCCTTCGGGATACCACACCATGCCAGACCTAAATATATCTGATATTGCGTTAATACGCGCTATTTTATCGCCTGTACCGCGATGCGGGGTAAATTCTTGCACGGGGATGCCCAACCGCCGCAGTTCTTGAAACAACGGTGTGCCGTTGGATTTCTTCTCAACGATGAACGAGTCAGGCTCCCACTCCTTGTACTCACGCATTGCCATCTCTTTAAGTTCGGGAAACTCAACGCGTATGTTGATGGCATTGAGCAGCATAATGTTGGCGCAACTCTGCGTTAGGCTGTCGTCCGAAAACACGCCCCACGTTAAAAGCGCGGTAAAGTCAGCGCGGTTGTTGGTCTCAGCCGCAGCGTCTAGCGTCATGATGATGTACTCACACTGTGGCGGGTCTTCGCGCTCCCACTTGCGCCACCACTCCCGCTTAACAAGTGCGCCCTCTTCGGCGGTCGGATTCTGTTGGTACTGTGCGTTCCACTGAAACAGTGGCATCGAAGCCTTGGTGCGATGTAGCGCCTCAAGATCGTAGAACTCAGGCCAAAGAGCTTTCTCGTCATCCGTGTTTTCGTTAAAGATAGCGGGAAACTCAAACAGTTCATACTGATCCGCCAGATCAGTGCGTGCCATATCTTTAGCAAGTTTGCCGATCAGATCGTTCGGATGCCAACGCGTGTGGACAATAGCCACCTTACCCTGAGGCATCAAGCGCGTGCGTGCACCGTAAGTAAACCACTCATACACACGATCAAAAACATCGTAGTTGCCCCCAAGCACATCTTGTTCTGAGAACGGATCATCTACGATCAAGAAGTGCGCACCTCGCCCTGCAAGGGCTGACCCCACCCCGCACGCAAAGTATTCACCACCCATGTTGGTGTTCCAACGCCCCGCGCTCTTTGAGTCTGGTGCAAGGGTGACCGCAGGAAATATCTCTTTATAGGCATCGCAGTCCACGATGTTGCGCACCTTGCGCCCAAAGTCCACCGCCAGATCCCCGGTGTGAGAAACCATCAGTACTTTCTTATCAGGGTTTCTACCTAGATACCACGCAGGAAAATATATAGACACCATCTGCGACTTGCCGTGGCGCGGAGGCATGCTGACCCCAATACGGTCTTCTTCACCACGCTCCATTTTCATGAGCAGATCACCCAAGCGGCGGGTGTGGCGACCGACTTTAAAGTTCGGGTCCATTGCCTTGCAGAACTCAATTAAGTCATCGTGGCGAGTCTGCGCAACCTTACGGCGCTCCAATTCCTCAAGCGCAGCTAGGACTTCTGTTAGTTCCTCCGCCTTTAGCAGGTGAAGGTTAGCGTGTAGGGTATTGAGTTCGTGCTCAGTTAGCATCGCGCACGATGGCATCTTCAATCGGTTGAGGTGTGCTCATGCCCATAAGCTTAGCAAGCTTGTCGCGCACTTTGGTCTCTAGCTCATCTGCTGACTGATGGCGCACGGTAATCTCTGTGCGCTCAGTGAATAGCCCAACTTCACTAATCTTACCTAGCAGTTCAAGTGCCCTAATGCGGTTCTTGTTTCCGGGGGCGGCTTCTTCTATTAGGCTGTTGGTGACGAACTGGCGGATTTGCACAGCCGTTTCCACGACCTCGTGGTCGTACTCTGCAAGCAAGGAGCGCAAATACACCGCAGTTGCCGAGCGTTGCACATCGGCGGGGGCGGCAAAGTCACGTAGTACATCACGAGCGATGCCTATATCAGTCTTGTTGGCTGGTTCGGGGTCGCCAAATTCTGCAACAAACTGTGCAGAACTAAACATGGCACGGGCTGCGGTGTGCACGTCAGCGGGTTTTGTGACCCCAAGACCAACGGGCATACTAAGTTCAGGAGTAAGCGAAATGTACACGGCGCACCTTTTAAGGCGTTGTGGTCGAAGTATAGCAAAATTTTTTAGAAAAAAATATAGTTGGGGGCGGATAAAAAGGACGGGGGGTCTCAGGGTAACTTAGTGGATTTTGGTCTTTGTGCTTCTGAAATACAGTGCATAGGGAGCGACCACGACCACGCCGGAGTTGGGGGGTACGGGGCGGGTGGGTCGGTCTCGCGGGCGTTTGCGCGTCACGCGTGGCGTAACGTGCGTCATGCGCGTGGCGTGATGCGGGCGCGTCAGGCGCGTAAAGACTGCGCGTGGCGTGGCGTGAGGCCATCCGACAACCAAAGCAGCGAGCGATACGCGCGTGACGGGCGCGTGGCGTGATGCGGGCGCGGGCGCGTAAAGGGATCGCCAGCGTATGCGCGTGGCGTGACGTGCGCGTGACGCGCGTAAAAGGATCGCCAGCCTAGGCGCGTGGCGTGATGCGCAAGCGAGCGTGGCGTGACGTGCGCGAGCGCGTGACGCGCGTACTACCTGGCCTAAGGATTGCTTATCCTCATATCGGATATGAGGATGTTGTGAGGTTTTGTGAGGATTATCACTTGACAATGTAAAGTAATCCCGAATATACTGGAGGTTCTCTAGCAATTCAGCTAGGGAAAACAAACACACACACAAGGAAATACCATGTCAGACGCAAAAATTAAATCCGCAGCACGTGCCTCAAATTCAAGCGCAGCCGCCCTTGCTGCGGTTGGCGTTATCGCGACCACAATGGTTACCGTAGCGCAAGCCCCTGAATTGATCCAAGTTGAGGTCGATAAAATCCGCAAACTCAAGATCAAGATGGGGACTGTGAAGCAGTCGTGCGCACTCGCGCTGAAATTTCAATCGACCTTTGACGCTGCAAAAACAAAGGCGGGCAAACCCCTCAGCGCAGCGACCCGCGATAATTACCTGTCATTTGTTCGCAAAGCAATAAACGAAGGCACTAAGTTTTCGTTTAACCCCTACCTTGCAGCGTCACGTGCGAAAGCGAAAGCCACTAAACCCGCAGCGCGACCCGCAGACGCTACCGCGACCCCTACCGCGACCCCTACCGCGACCCCTACCGCGACCCCTACCGCGACCCCTACCGCGCCTAGCGTGCCTACCCTGTCGATCGTCAAGCCCAACAGCATCAACAAACCCGCAGATGCGCAGCGCGAGATCGGCAAAGCCCTTTGTGCAGTTCGCGCAGCGTGCACGCAGGAAACTTGGAACCAAGTTTTGGTTCTGAACCCTGCACTCGCGAAGCTAGTGGACATGTGGGGCGATACGTGGGCAATCCCTGCCACGCCTACCGCAACCAAACCCGCAGCCCCCGCAACCAAACCCGCAGCCCCCGCAACCAAACCCGTGACCAAGGCACGCAAAGCAGCGTAAACCCACAAGCCCTTTCGACCCTGCACTTCGGTGCAGGGTTTTTTTTTGGTTCAAAAATCCCCTAAGTTTTCCTTATCCTCATATCGGATATGAGGATCGACACGCGACCCCGACCGACACGGCATGCACCCACGCATGCTGCCCAAGGTACTATCCTAACAAGGCAGCAGCACCACGCCGCAGCACCTCAAACAGGCACTAAGAAAAACCACTAAGCGTGTTCCGGTGTTCCAGCATGTTCTGGGATGTTCTGGAACACGGCAACCATGACAATAGAGCAGCACAACGCGCGTGCAGCATCACAACGCATCACAGCAACAAGGGAAAAGCAAGCCTTTTTCTTTCTATTATTATTATTATATTTATTATATTTATAGTAGTAGTAGTGGTTAGTCTGTTCTGGCTCTAGCACGATGGCGTTCCTGTGGCGCAGCTAAATAAGTCCACACTTAATTAGGTCTTTTTTTGGCGTTTGTCCTAAAAGGTCTGGAACATCGGAACACGGCCGCAAAATCCCGCGCAGACCCGCATAAACAGGGCATCTCCATGTTCCAGAAAACTTTACACTGTCAATACTCTCCGTCACACTCACCATAAAGACGCAACACCATAATAACAACCGTAACAACTTGTGTTCCAAGATTTCACCCTAAAAACACCAAAAAACCTCAATTTCACCCTTGCCGACCATCACCAAATCGGGTCAGAAGTGACCCAAACCATCACCGAAACAGTGTTAGAATCCATCAAACCCTCACCAAACCCACTCAAACAGGACTGCAAATCATGGACAATCTCACCGATGTTCTAGCAAAAATCAAATCTGACATGGGCGATGTCAGCAAGTACCGCGCCTCAACACCCGAAGAAGATGCCGCACGCAAGGCTAAATACGAAGCCGACCTTGCAGAAAAACGCTCTTATTTGCGAGGCTTACGCAACGCGATGGCAGAGGAGTGCGTGCGATTCAACACCGACTGGAGGTTCAAACCCAAGACATCTGCCACTACCCGCGACCCTACCGATGCACTCGTGACGCAACGCGAACGCATACAGCTAACCCAAGACGAGTGGGATGCGCTGCGCGAGCAGGCTACCTACGAGATGCGCACCCTGTCCAACCACGTGAGCGTGGTGTTGCGTAAACACTTAGGAACTATCCAAGGCAGCAGC
>Ga0209296_1000681_pt1 | contig 28851 bp, 42 predicted proteins | sample S_130206_EF_Meta_FD_187319 | JGI IMG/M metagenome (GOLD analysis project Ga0209296, IMG submission 187319) | Freshwater microbial communities from Lake Simoncouche, Canada to study carbon cycling - S_130206_EF_MetaG (SPAdes) (version 2) | ecosystem: Environmental > Aquatic > Freshwater > Lake ... | reverse complement strand
GGCAGTTGAATATGAAGCAATTGACGAACTTGATATTGAACTTGAAGAAGATACAGAAGAAGAAGAAGTAGCTGAGTAAATTTATAGGGGCTTACTTTGCTAGAAGGTAAAGCCCCACATTAGAAAAGGCGTAACCTGCGTAAACAACAGCCATAGAGGGATTTCCTCTGTAGAGTTGTTCAGCAGCAATGTAGGCGTAGATACCGCCAGTTAAGATAATTAACCAAGCACTCATTAAAACGCAGAAACGTCTATTACGTCCCCTCTGAACTGGATATGGTCTTCACTATGTTTAGCCACGATTTCTGGCCATAACAGTTCACCATTAAAAAAGTTCAGCACCACGAAACCAGACCTATGATTGTTAGGATTTATCTCGGCATAGGTAAACTGCGGGCCATCAGTCTCGGCTAATGTTCCTGTATCACAGCCAAATCGCACGCCATTAAAATCTGAAAACGGAGTGACTTTTAATGAGTGCAAGTGTCCAGTAACGATTGACACACCAGCGTTTACAGTATTGTTGTGAGTAGCGTGAATACCACCTTTGTATCGATGCTTAACAATACATTGCTCGGTAGGCCAGACTGCCCAGCAGAAGTCCCACTCTGGGATATGGTCTGTTAACTTAAAGCCTTGAACTTCTTTAAATTGTGGTGCTTGTTGCGCTAAACGATTACCAAATCTAACGTCATGGTTTCCCCATGTAAACAGTAGCTTTACATTGTGCCTAGCTGCTTTAGCGGCTTCCTCAATCTCACCCAATGCACCCTGACAAGCCTTTAGTTCTTGGATGACAGAAGTTTGTGGCTGGTCAGTTACGTCATGTCGTGATATAGATGCCCCATCAAACGCATCTCCGTTACATATTACCGCTTTGGGTTTGAACTCTTGGATAGCCCATAGAAGCCCTTTAAACGCTGTTGTACGCTGTGCAGGGATAAAGTGAGCATCAGAGAACACAATAACTGTTCCGTCCAATATGCCAAGATTTACTTGTTTTAGCGGAGAGAAAGATTTTGGTTTGTTTTTATCGTATTTAACACCACGATGGTCACTTGCATGAAGTGCCATGTTGTAGTGCTTTTCAATCCACCTTCTGCGTAGATGAACTGCCCTATTTGCAATGCCAAGATGGTCAGCTACTTTTTGAGCAGATTGAAGTTGACCCCATAGTTGAATAAACTCGGTATCCGTACAGGTTTCGTTAGCACTTCCCATTGGAATCCTTAGAGAGTAAGTTTTCTAGCAGATTGATAACTCTATGCTCTTGCATCTCTATCTCCTCATCTGAAGATTTAGGGTCTGTAGCCACACACAGCAAGTCATATAGAAATATATGAAGTAACTCATGTAGTGCAGTTCTATCTAGTGAATCAGGCGTTATCTTTTCAGCACCAAAGTCACCAAGTCGATAGGTAGCCAATCTAGCTGTCTGGTTAAACTCCACAGAAGCCATTGCTTCTTTAGCGGGTTTACTACCCTTCTCAATTCGCCAATCACACAAACTCAAAATTTGCTGCCATTTTCTGACACTTTGTGCAAAGATTTGTGCGTCTTCTGGTGTAGGTATGTTAGACATTTCAACACCTTATATGGATATTATGACATTTTAATTTAACAATGCACACTCAGCAACTCTACGCTTTGTTAAACCAGCCAGAACCTTACCACCGCCTTTGTTCCACAGCATCAGTTGTTCTTTAGCACCTTCCCAATCTTGGGCATTGATTTTCCGCTTTAGAGTAGAAGTTTGGAGTCTGCCAATACCTAAGTTATAGCAAAAGTCCACAATGGCATTGCACTTACGCTCATCCGTCATAAGTATTGGACAGTTACGCAAAGCACCCTGTAAATAGGTATGCTCAAGTTCGTGCATGAGTAAGGCACTAGCTACAGCTTCACCTATTGGGCTATCTTGAAGGGTAACTTTGCGCCCATCAGCATAGTAGGTAGAGCCATAACCAATCGTAGCTACGTTAGCAGGGCATAAATAGGGTTTACTTCTAAACCCCTCAAACTGCTTACATAAAGATGCAGCCAGTTCTAAGTTCATATGCCACGCTTAGACAGAGTTCTATCAAGAAACCAATAGTTAATTGTTCCTGACAGCAAAGCAGAAAAGTCTGGAGTCATCATTGTTTTGAAGACTTCAACTGCTGGCGCACCATTTAACCAAGCGTTGTATGCAAACCAAACATGGATGAATGACCAAACAAACAGAACCCAATAAGTGACCACAGGGCGCACGGAAGCAGAAAGTGAGGCTACCCATCCACCCGCTGCTTTTACCATCTCTGCTTGCTGTGTAATAGCGTTGTTAAAGGCATCCATCACACCTACGTCAATTGCAGCTTCTCTTTGTGCGCCTATTTCTGCGAGTTTCTGTTGACCACGTTGGGCTTCCAAGTCGCATTGAAACTTGAACATATTTAGTTCATGCTCACGCTCGTTCTTCTTATCCATCCATTTAAGAACTTCTGGGGCCATCCTAAAGATGCCACCAAAAATAGAGCCTAGTAAACCACCGCTAAGAATATCAAGCATCATCAGTCCCTTTTACAATGTTTAGTTTCTTCGTCATGTGATAACTTTACACCAGCTAAAAGACCAATGAAGCCACCAATAATGGTTTGAAATGCTGGTGAGAGGAGGGCAAAAATTTCGGAGTTATCAACCTCTTTTGCCCATAGACCAAGAATGAAAGCACCCACCATTCCTAGAATACAAATACACAATGTTGCACTAACCATGAAGGTTACATAGAAAGTCAGTCTGCCTCTTAAATCTTCCATATATCCTCACACATAAAGGTCTAGTTTACGATTCTGAAATATCTCCATGCGGAGTCGCTCTTGAACTACTTTTTTAGTATAAATCTCAAACCCTATATCTTGGATTTTTTCTTGAGCCTTCTTTTGTTCCAACAAAGCACGATATTCTTCATGGTGCTTCTCAACTCTGCGCTCTAGGGCATCTGTCTTGTCAGGATACCCAGATGGTCTAACCATTGGGAAAAGGCGTATTGCATCCATTATTTCTCCCTTTGAATTGCGTTCTTATACCCAGATATAACTAATGCTCTTAACAAGTGCGAATCAGAGTTACCAGCCCATTCACTTAAATTATTCCAGATGACGATAAAGTCGGTACTTTTACATAATTGCTGATGTTTTGTAAGCCACTCAAGCATTTGCCTATGTCGCTCAGTAGGGTCATGGATGCCCCAAGCAATAGAGTAAAACTCACGCACACTACATAGGTCTTTGCCTGTGGAGTGAAGTGCTAGAACTAAAACAAGTGCAGCCACCCATTTCACGTCATAGCCCAAACGATGATGTAAAAACACCAGACGACAGTAATGCAGAAAAGGGCTGCGCTTGTAACAGCGAAAGCCCAATCTTTCATTTTTTAATCCAAGTCTGCCAGACAGCACCAGCCGCCATGATTAGACTAGCCACCCACAGAATAGGCTTGGCAGCAGAGGCAATCCATCCCAAGACTTTAAAAGCCCCATCAAGAGCCTTCATAGCCTCTACAAGACCCTTTGTGTTCTTGTCTATGCTATCTACCTTATTTTCGACTTCAACGAGCCTATCGTAGATTTGCTTATGGGTAACTTCGTTTTCCATGATTTTATGCAGACCAAGGCAATGCAGTATTTGCAGGGCTAACTGGAGGAGTAATCAATGAATTGATTTGACCTTGCACACAAGCCTGTGCGTTAGAAATGTCTTGTGCTGGAATCCATCCAATGACAATTGCTTCTGTTAATTGGTCATAAGGAATGACCGCACCTTCTTGGTCAGCAGAATTGAATCGTGTACTGCTATCAATAGACGCTGTATATTGACCATCCACGCCAGTTATTTTCCATAACGCATTGACAACATAGTTAGGGTCAGGTTGTTGCAATGTGTACATTGCTGTAATTGTGGTTGTGAAAGTAGTCATGTTAGTCCTTATGGATGTGATGCTTTATATGCGTCAAGTTCTGCCTTGAGTTCTTTAATTGCGTTAATCATGTACCAAGTCAGGTTATCTGAATCAACAGACATAACGCCTGTGTCTTCTGTCTTTACGCACTCAGGCAAAACAGCTTGAAGTTCTTGAGCAATTACACCAAGTTGAACGCCTGATTTCTTAATAGCATTAGTTGTTGCAAGTTCTGTAATTTCTTCTGGCAAACGATATTCAAAGTTACGAACTTGAATAGCAGTAATTTTGTCAAGACCAGTATTATTGTCAACAATGTTTTTCTTGAGTCTTCGGTCAGAAGTTACAGACCATGTTGCACCATTATTACCTTGGTAAACACCACCACCACCAGCAGAAATAAAACCAGTAGAACTGCCTTTGCCAGCAGTCCCTGCTTGAGTTGAAATCAATATTTCATCTGAAGCACCAGTAGCTGAAGCACTATTGTTAAATCCAATATAGATATTTCTAACACCAGTTGTTAAAACTTGACCAGTTTGCCATCCTAAACAAACATTAGCAACGCCAGTTGTAATTTGAGAACCAGCAGAGTAACCAACATATGTGCTGTAGCAATCTCCTGATGTATTTTGTGAATATCCAGCCCTCCAACCAATGGCAGTTAAAGCACTACCTGTCGTGTTTGAAACAAGAGCCTCACGACCAATTGCTACATTATAATTACCTGTAGTATTCGCATTTAATGCTGCAATACCAACGGCTACATTGTTTGCGCCAGTAGTGTTAGAACCCATTGCTTCGCCACCAAATGCAGCGTTGTAACTACCAGTAGTGTTGTAATAGAGTGCTTTATAACCAAAAGCTGCTACATAAGTTCCTGTGCTGTTTGTGTAAGCGGCTTGAGAGCCAACGGCTGTATTGTTTGCCCCTGTGCTGTTAGTAGTGAGTGCAGCATAACCAACTGCAACACTATTTGCACCTGTATTTGAATTCCCTGCTAGATTACCTAAAAAAGCCAATGAAGCATTGTCAGTCTTAGCATAAACAGTTCCTTCTGTCGTTGGCGTAGCAGAAGAACCACCACCACCGCCAGATGCAGCAATGGTTTGGTTAGGCCATGTGCCAGTAACAGTTACGTTTGTTCCTGCAACAATACTAGGAGTTGCTGTTCCTGTACCACCATTGGCAACGGGAAGTGTTCCTGTAACGCCAGTTGATAGAGGCAAGCCAGTTGCATTGGTTAAAGTGCCGCTTGTAGGCGTTCCAAGGATAGGAGTCACCAATGTAGGTGAAGTGGACATAACAACATTGCCAGTACCAGTAATAGCATTGCTAACCAATCCTTTAGAGGCATCTGTAAACACAGCCCTACTTGCTGTCAAGCTAGACAATATAGGTTGTGCAGTCAGCGTAGCCACACCAGTAACAGCAAGTGTGCTAGAGGCAGCTAACGTAGTAAATGCACCAGCAGCAGCCGTTGTTGTGCCGACAGGCCCATTAAACGAGTCACCAACAGCACCTGTCTGAAAGTCCTTCAGTTGAGCCATTAACTCACGGATAGCATCGTTAATTCCAGATGGCGCACAGCCCTCTGCAATGTTAATTGAGTCAATGTCTGTGTTATTAGCAGGGGTTGCGCTAAATTCACTAATCTTTGTCTTGGGCATATCAGTCCTTAGTCGGGGTTAGCCATTCCAGTTAAATCTACACGATATGGTTTTTCAGTATTTAGAAGACCTGTCATTGTAGATGCACCTGTTAATCCAGCAGCTTTCTTAGCTTCTAGGTCTAGCAAGTATTTTTCATAAGCACTCAAGGCTTTTAATGTCTCAACATTTGCTCTTGGGTCACCAAGTTTAAATAGCATGGGGCCAAGTTCCTCTGCTGTTTGACCAGCCACGCCTTGACCTTGTGCTTTCAAATAACCTAGTGTTCCCCTGAGTGGGCCTTGCTCAATCAGTTGACCTATAAAGCTAGGCTCTGCTTCTAAAGACTGACCAGCAATCTGTCTTTCAAATGTTGCAGAGTTACCCAAGATTTTCTCTTGAGTCTTACGCATCATTGATTCTGTCATCATGTCTTTTTCAAACTGCTTAAAAGTAGCATCATCTGGGAACAATGAAGAAACTCGTGAACGCTCTGCTGGTGAACCAAATATGCGCTTACGAATGTCAGCAGTATCTTTAGCTGTTGTAATCTTTTCTTTTACAGCATCCAAAGCACCGACTTTATAAGCCTCTTGCTCAGATGGAGATAGCTTTGCAAATGTTCGGTTTGCTTCTGTTGCTGTTTGCTTGTAAAAGTCTTTACCTAGCTTAGTAGCATCAAGAAGTTCAGCTTCACCTGCATAAGCAGCCCTCGCTCTACCAAAATCAGGAACAGCAGCATCTAACTCAGATAAGAATTCATTTTTCTTATTCTTATAAATAGTTCCTAATTTAGAAACCTTGCCAAATGAATCTGTTTCTTTTTCAATCAAAGCATCAAGACCACGCTTAATGTTATCAAGAGTTTCAACAGTAGGACGAGACATATCTACTGTACGTCCTTCAGCCGCAAGCAATGTTTGAGCCTCTTTAGCCGCAGTTTTAAACTGTGGTAGTTCTAAATACTTTAATACGTTAGGCTCTGTTACTTCACCATAAGCATAAGCCTTTTTGTAAAGTGGAGAAGACAATTGTTTTTGTCTTTGAGCAATTACTGTTGTGTATTCAAAGGGGTCTGTAAAGCCACCTAAGTATTTAGAAATATCACCTTGGATACGTTCACCTTGACCTGCGGCTCGTTCTTCAAGAGCAGTCTTAGCTGTTTGTCGTGCTGTGCTTGGATACTTCTGAGCAACATCAGCAAGTGATTTAACATTTTCACCAGCAATATCAACAATTCCTACTGGCTTAGTAGCAGCAGCAATCATCTTTTCCAAGTCAGCAGGGCTTACCTTATCACGATATAAAGCCTCTAACAGTTTAGCTTTTGCACGATTTGCGTAGTCAACGCTTTGACCAGTAGCTAATCCTACAGCCTTACCAACTTGTTGGACAACAGGAATACCACTTGTTACGTCAACAACTTTGCTACCTGCCATTCCAATACCTTTAGAAACAGCAGGTGCAGCACCGCCTACAAGACCTCCAAGAGTACCACCAGCTTGTGCGCCAGCCACACGCTCACCAACCCCTGCGCTACCAGCACCACCGAGTGCGCCAGTAAGTGCGCCTGTGACAGCAGATGCGCCAGCCGTAACTCCTGCACGAACCATTGGTGCAGCATTTCTAGCCATTTGTGCATATCTAGCTGTTCCTAAAAATGGCAATAATGCGTATGGCAAACCACCTACAATCTCAGTAGTTAATGCAGTCTTCGGATTTTCTTGACCATACTTTTGTTTAGCAAGTTCAAGTGCAGCTAAGTTTTGCTCGTAACTACCTTGACCAGACAATGATTTCATCAATGATTCAAGTTCATCAGCAAATCCAAATGTTGCGCCTTGAGCCAATGAACGCCCTGCACCATACTCAGAAGTTCTACCACCAGATTGTTTAACAAGGTCTAATGCCTTGGTAAAAGTTTCTTGGGTAAATCCTTCTTCTTTTAGGTACTTGTTAATATCATCAATAGGTGCGTTCTTATCAACCATCGTGATAAGATTTTTACGAACTCGCTCAACATTCTCGTAAGCCATTATTGACCTCCACGCAAAGAATTACGCAGTCTAGGATTTAAACCATATGTATCAGTCATTGATTCTGGCGGTGTCATGTTTGGTGCTTTAAATGATTTACCAGCAGCACCAATCATATTTTGAGTCAAAATATTACGGAAAACTTCTTTATTCTTGATTGTTTGCTCATCATCATTGTATTGAGGGAAGTAGTTAATAAACTCAGCAGTCCACTCATCAGCACCAATTGCTGCACCTGATTCTTTACGCAAGTTAGCACGAATAAAGTTGTTAGCCGCTTGCAAGTATTGCCTACGCTCTGGAGATAAACCACCAACAGCTTGAGGAATAATCTCTGGGATTGCTTTTCCAATTAAAGGAATAACGCTTGTAATTGCTTCACCAGTTTTAGGCGCAGCCCCTGTAGCTAGTTTTGATGCAATTGTGTTTGCAGCTACCATTCGAGCAGCAAATCCAGCAGCATTAGTTTCAGTTTCTGTTGGTTTTCCAGATTTAGTAAGTGGCTTGCCATCTTGCCCCATTACTGGAGTCATTTGCATTGTTCTAGGATTAAATGCCATCAAACCTTGGTCAGTCTCTACAGCTTGGAAACTCACAGGGCCTTCTGGCGCACGTCCTTTAGGAATACGAGAAACTTCTTTTCCATTTGAATCCAATTGAACAATTGCGTTACCAATATCTTGATATTGCAATGGCTTCTTAGATTTTTCAAAGTCTAAAAAACTACCTTCAAAACCTTGGCTTTTTGCTAAGTTATATTGTGCAATTTCAGTAGGTATTGGCTCACGCTTTGGTGCGCCTTTAGCAACAGTTTCAACTTGTCCAGTTGGGCTAACACGAACAAGATTAGCACCTTCAGCCAATGTAGTAAGTTCACCACCCATAGCCTTTTGAGAAGCAATCAACTCAGTTAGTGCTTTACGTCCTTCTGGTGAAGCCATCAATTGTGGCATTGCTCGTTGCAAATCAAATCCACCAGCAGTCATTCCTTCACCTTGACGCTGACCCATTATGTCCTCGCCATAAATCTCTTGAGGTTTAGTTACAGCACCTTGAATAACACCTTGAATTCGTTGTTGTTCAGCTAACGCTTGTTGCTCTAACTGACGCTTACGAATCATGTCTTGCAATTGTACGTTTTGAAGTTGGTTTTGCAAGGTTTCTTGCATACCGCCTTTATAGGCTTTCTGACCTAGTTGCAAACCTTCAGCAATAGACTGTCCAGTATTACCACCTTGGAATAAACGTCCTGCTAGGGCATACAAGGCTTGCGCTTGTGCATCGTCACGATTACGAGCAATGTCAGCTTGTGACATACCCAACAGACCCATTGTGTCTGCACCGCCTGTACCGAAAATGTCTAATAGTCCAGCCATGTTAGTCCTTACCAGTCAAGCCAACCGAGTGGATTAGTTTCAGCAAAATTAGTCGCTGCGTTATATGTAGCTGTTGGGCTACTGTTTAACCAATTGCTACCACTATTCCATAAGTTGCTAATACCAGTTGAACCACCTAAGTTCTTATACAAACCACCGCCAACAGCAGCTAAACCAAGAGCATTTTGTAATGCAGATGTGTCAGCAGAACCACTAGCAGTAGTTTGTCCAACTCGTCCTAATGGGTTGCCATATACCAATGACATATAGTTTTGCAAGTTCTGTTGTGGTTGGTTTTGCAAGAAGTTGAAACGCTGAATATCTGCGCCTAACTGCTGACCTTGGTAACCTTCACGCAACTGACCAGCTTGCAACAACTGGTTAATGTCTTGGTAATCAGCAGCCGCTAACTGAGGCGCAGCACCAATAGCTTGTTGTTGCCTTGCTCTTTCTTGCTCATAGTTCTGGTAAGCAAGTTGACCTGCTGTGTTAGTCAATGCTTGTGCATACTGACCTGTAGCCCTATCTTGTAGGTTACCCATAACACCAGAGCCATAACGCCCTGCTAGGCTTGCTTTAGAGCCAATATCGCCTAGTGTTTGTTGATATTGTTGTTGTGCAGCTTGTGCAGCAGGGGCAAATGCACCTTGAAAGAATGGATTACCACTTAGATAAGCACCACCCAAAGTACCCTGTAATTGTTGTTGAGCAAGTCCAGTTAAAGGATTACCCGCTAAAGCACGAGTCTCTAAGGCTTGAACGCCAGCTTGTGTAGTTTGCGAGGGTGCTACAAAGGTTTCGCCTGTGTAGTATTGTGGCCCACCAGCACCATATAAATTAGATGCTTGTTGCAGACCATAGCTTAAATATGGTGCAATTGCGGGGTCAACTGTAGATGTGGAAGTCGTAGCCATCTTTACTCCTAAAAGTTCGGATTCCGAGATGGGTCATCCACGGAATACATTATACATAAATTATTAAAATCAACCAATAATTGCATATCTATACGTCTTATTTGCCGTTGAATTGGCAAAATGGGTAATCGTAGCCGTACCCTGTCCTTGGGAACTAGCGTAGATATTTGTCAAAGCATTAGGAGATACCAAATTCATGGTAGCAATGACAGATGCTGTTGTTGGTCTAGTAGGGCTAGTTCCAGCAGCATAAAACTGTAAGGAAACATTAGTGCTTGGGGATGACCAATATAATTCAACATAGTCATTAGCAACTAATTCTATAAAGTAGTTCCATCCTGTGACTATATGTCCATCAATTCCACCATGAGAACTAGGAATACCAATAAAGCCAGTAGAGCCAACGACATTTGTACCATTTTTACGCAACCAAACACTTACGTCATGCTCTTGTGTATCTGTATTTTGAAACTGTCCAGACCATTGAAAATTATAAACACCAGCGTTTTTTACATTAACTCTAGAACTATTGCTCAGAGTTACACCATTGGAATAATCAGTAGTGTCTAACGTCATTGCATAGGCAGTATTTGCTGTAGCAATAGTTTGGTCAACAAGGCTCTGAAACGCCCCATAAGGCATATAGTCAGCGTTAGCCGCAGCAGAGGCAGGGACAAAGATAATAACGCTGTCTGGGCCTATCCTTCGGTCTGTCAAAGTGGTAGTTAAAGCCCCACCAGTTGCCAGAGTCAAAGTCCCTGTGTTATTGGTCTTTCCGTCCATGATGCCACGGACTACTTCAGCCACAGCCCTCTGGTCACCACCAAATGCAGGTAGGCTTCTAAACATCAGCGAACCCCTTGTGGCGTAATATCCACATCCACAGCAACAGCAGTTTTCCAGTTAGAGCCAGTAGGAACTAGATTTAATCTATGGTATCTACCAGCACTACGCAAAGAAACTCTGTTATCAGAGTCGGCTGCTACAGAAGTTCCATAAATGACAGATTGATTTAACAGTTGACGAGAAGCTATCGAAATAGAACCAGAACCATTGTCAACAATAGGTCTAGCTAGAGTTACTACTGAGTTAGCCCCTATATCTATATCTCCAGTTGAAATATTCCCTGTAAGATTTGCACCAGTAAATGTGTAAACTTTAGTTCCGTAAGTTCCACCTAAGAAATATTTACCGCCAATAAATAGCAAAGAATCTAAACTTGTTGTCAAAGCGTCAATGCTTCCTGAGATAGCATCTAAATCTTCTAGCGTTAATGCGCCTGATGAGACTTCACCCAAGTAATCAGTATTTGCATCTGCATAAGTCCACTTCTTAGTTGCAAAGTTGTAAATTATTAACTTACGATTTGCATCAACTGATTTGTAATTCCAAATTACTAATTTGCGAACAGGGTCAATAGTGGCAGACATTGTTTTATAGTCTGCCTCACTAGCATCACTAAGGAAGAATCTATCTATCTTCTCAGCACCGATAGGAACAACATTCTGTCCATCGCACATATAGAAACCATCATCTGACAAAAAGAAAGTTATACCTTGGTATTGTGCAATTGAGCCAGCTACCATGCAACCTTTATTCCTAGAGATATTGTCAAACTGGAAGATAAACGGAGTACCCACATAGGTCATCCGAGATATTGAACGCTCTAGCAGAACTATACCAAACTCACCACCACGGATTCCAACAATCTGCCCACCATCAGGAATGTCCTGATAATCAGACTGAGTGTTTACATTCTCTGTCCAATCTGTTTCATCATTGATTGCTGACCAACGAACACGATATTGTTGCTGTACAGAACTTTCGTAAGTATTAGCACAAACCACAAAATCACGAACTACAGTAATGAATTTAGCAATGGGCGCATTAGCTGCAACATCAGAAAAAGTGCTAGACGTTCCAAGCACCCATGATTTTAGCTTTTCAGCGTTATTACAAGCAATAACAGTTTTACCAAACTGAGTAAACCTTACTCTGTCGTTTGCGCCTGTTGTTAAACCTGTATTAACTTGGGTAAGTGTTCCAGATGAACCAACTGTATAAATCTTGGATGCGCCAGCAGCAAATGAATATGTAGTGCCATCTGGTGCTTTTCCAGCATACAAAGAAGTTAGGTTTTCAGCAGCAGCACTAGAAAATGATACAGGCGAGGGGAGTGGCCCGTACCCAATGGCTTGAGACACTACATTTTTAGCGTCTGTCAATGAGCCAGATAAGCCTGTTTGGTCAGGCATCCATTCGCCAAGTGTTATTCGTTGTGTAGCCATTATCTTAACCTTGTCTCAACCATGTATTTGACCCTTGAGCCTGAATTGTCCATGTATTGTCATTAGCAGATACTGGAGTCCATGTGTTTGAATCACTAGAAACAACAGTCCAATTGTTACCATTTGTAGAAACTGGTGTCCAAGTATTTGTGTCTTCTGGTACTGAAGTCCAGTTATCACCTAACCTTACACCTTTAGCCGTAACTGTTGCTAGACCTGATACCGAGGCTACCCCTGCATAAATTGCAGACGCACTAGCGACAACATTAGCATTTGCGTTTATGCTTGCTACAGCACCTACAATCAAACCACCATTAGCTACTACTGTTGCGTTACCAGTAACTGAACCACTTGCTAGTTGCACTCTAATAGCATCAGCCGTTACAGTCGCATTAGCCGTTACAGAAGCTACTGCATTTGCTACGATTCCACCAAGAGCCGTAACAGTAGCATTTCCAGTTATATCTGCAATACCAAACTGGACACGAGTTCCAGTAGCTATTACATCTGCATTAGCGGTAATATTTCCACTAGCAAACTGGACACGAACAGCATCAGCAGTAACAGTAGCATTGCCATCAATAGCACCAGAGCCAAACTGCACCCTCGTTGCATCACAAACTACACCAGTATTAACAGTAATACTTGCGCTAGCTAACTGTACCCTTATAGCGTCTGCTACTACTGTCGCTGTACCATCTACTGCCCCACTACCACTCTGAACCCTTGTGCCATCTGCTGTAACGCTTGCAGACGCAGTTACAGACCCATAGGCATCCCATAGGGTTACAGATGTTGTATAAAGTGGACTATCAAGTGTGAGTGTTAAGTCATCAATGCTAGACTTTAAATTGTCTAGCGAGTCAATCGTCCACGGAGGCAGTAAATCAGCCATCTCACGCCAAAGTAACGCTCAATGAACCAGAAGCGACACGGAACACATCACCAGTTGCAATCGTCTTAGAAGCGTCTAGTGGTGAGTGATACAGCAAGTTACCTGTAGTCAAAGCATCACGGATTCCAATGTGGGTAATTGTTCCCCATGAGCCACCAGCTTGAGGAAACTCAATAGCAGCAGAATTTGTAGAAGCACCATTGCTAGGCGCACCAAAAGTTACAGCTTGACGAGCATAGCTAGTACCAGAACATTCAGTACCAGTATCAGCATCAGTTGGGTCAGTTGTGTATAAAGCAAGATACACAGTTGTTGGTGCTGTGTAAGCAGTTGCTCTCAACGTCACATTGATAAGAGCATTTTCCAAGTAGTTAGACATTTCAGCCATGATTTCACCTTGATGTTAATTTTATTGACAGGGGTACACCAGAGTATTGAGTGCTTTCATCAGACTTGGTGAGAGAAGAAATTGCTCTATCGTACATAGTTCCCCATGTGTTAATACGAGCATCGTTCATTAGATAAGGCTCAGCTTCAATCAAAGAAGCGTAAAGTAAGCCATCAGGGGCTGTAGTCAGAAATACGTTAGATGTGTTACTGCTAGACAAGTATGCTGGCGCAGCGTAATAAAGCATCTTTAACGTATAAACAGCATCAGGGGAAGGTGCTAACTGAAACTCAGAAGCAAGAATAGTGTAAGACCTTGGAACACCAACTTCTGATGTTCTTGGGTCATTGGATAACGATGAAGGACTAGAGTAACTCAATGGAGTTATTGGGTTTGTCATCACAACAAAGTCACGAATCTCTAAGAAGTCGCTAGGTACTTCTACAGTTGCATCAGCTTTGACAGTTAAAGTTGTAACAGATTTAAGCATTTGACGAATACGCAGTTCTCTACGCAAACGATTCTCAGCCAAAGTAATAAAGTCTGGGATGATGCTTGTCAAGTCAGACCTAGCCAAATAATTGGCTATTGAAGTCTGTAAATCAGAGTAGGTAGCAAAACTCATACAACTCCTGTCCGAGTTCTAAAAACTCTGTTATCACGCTCGTTTAACCACGCTTTAAATCTTTTCTCATCAATCACATCAAAGCCACGCATAACGCCTTGTTTATTGAGTTCATCAATAACTGTAAACGGAATAGACGCTATCTTATTACCAAACAACTCATCAGACCATTTAGCACGTTCATCAAAGGAGTTATATTCCTTTTTGTTCTGCTCAATGATTCCTGTAATGTCTTGTTTAGTCTCAATAACAATACCGCCCTCGCCATCAGCATGGACTACAGAATCTCTAAATTTGACAGGGTTTTGCATACACTAATTCTATCAGTTTTGCTAGAAAAAGAAATGCCCCAGAGGGTTAGTCTGAGGCATTTTTGGAGTCACCTAATGATTAGGTCAAGTCAGCAATGATGCCGTGTGCAGCTTCGTTACGAACTTCCAACGTGAACTCAGCCAACAGTTGTGTAGATTCGTTGTCACCAGTAACAGCCAACTCATTGGTCTGGAAGGGACGCAGATAAGCTACAGCAGCCATGTCAGGGTCAAGCAAGAAAGCAACATCGTCAGCAGAGTTAGTGCTGTTCATGAACCTTGAGGGAACAACGCTCAGAGTGCCGAAATCTGACAGGTAAACATCTGCCGCCCCGATGATAGTCGTAGGGGCATTTGTAGGGGCCATGTAACGCTGAGCAGCAATACCAGCAAATCCTGATACTGTTTGCTTGTGAGCAGGAGTAACCATCAAGATTTTAGGATTGCCACCTGCGGTATAAACGCTCTTAACAACAGTTTGCAAGATTGCTTCTGTGAAAGTGCGGTTAGTGCCGTTTGTACGAGCAGTTGTACCAGATGCACCAGCAACGCCAGAAGTGCCGCCAGAGTAGTTGGTAGCCAACCATGCTTGCAAACCACCAGCAGCACGAGCAGTAGAGGAGTTACCATTGGTAGCAACTTGGTTGCTCAACAATGTCAATTCCATATCACGCTTGATTTCAGCAGATGCTTTAGCCAAGTTATAAGCCTTTTCAGACTTACGACCAGCTTTATCTACAGCTTGCAAGGTGTTAGAAATCTTGATTGTCTTCTGTGAAATCTGGCAACGATTTCCCACACGAGTAGTAGGAGAAATAGTAATGTCAGATGCTGTCGCACCTTCTACAGTCACATTTAAAGCAGCACTTGCAAGTGAGTCCGTTTGCCACTCATGGTAAACAGCAGTTGCTTTAGTTTTGCCGATGGAACTCATCATGGGCGTGTCGGTTGGTGAGATGTTATAAATAACATCTGTAAGGTCTTCACGCTGACCAATAGCGGTGTACGTTTGATAGGTAGCCATAATTTAATACTCCAAAATTTATAAAAATCGTTCAAATGCTTTTGCTGCGTCAGTAACTTTTCCAGTTTCACGCAACCTTTGCATAGCCTGTTTATCTTGTGCAGACCTTGTAGGAGGTGCAGAAGTACCACTACGCATCATCTTAGGGGCAGCCACAAGTCGTTTATTCAACTCTGGTTTGCTCTTTTGAAGTTGCTCATACTTCATTGCTTTATACAAGGTATGCACAGCACGACTGTCATACACGGAACTAAGTTCTTGGTCAGACCAACCTACAGACTTCGCATAGTCACGGATTTGTTTCCGTACCGCATCACCCTGTGGTGTCGCTAACTCAGGAATCAGACTAACTAGCTTCTCAGATTCATTACGGAGATGGTTTTGCAGAGAGGCTTGTTGCTCGGCTTGTTGCTGTTGGGCAATGCGTTGCTGTTCATTCCTGACTACTGCTAACTGCTTCTCACGTTGGCTCTGTTCAGCTACCGCTACCGCATAACCGATAGGGTCTGTTTCCTTTAAAACTTCTAAGTCAACACCCTGATGTTGCTGCGTAAGGAAGCTATCCAAGGCTTGCAACTTCTGGGCGTATGCCTGTCGTTCTTGTTTTACATACTCTAAGTGACCACGTTCAGCTTCAATTGCTTTACGTTGTTCAGCTAGAGCCTGAGACTTTTTAGTGTAGTCCGTACCTTGTTGATAACCTTTAATAAGTTCGTCAAGTTCTACTTCGACTTCCTCACCAGATGCCTTGACTTTATATCTAGGCTTTGGCTCATCAGATTCCTCTGAATACTCAACTTCGTCAGTCTCTTGAAGTTCCTCTGGTTGACCTTCGGCTTGGCTGTTGTCAGCTTCCTCAGAATCACCCATCATGCCCTCAAACGCTGAAGCGGCTTGGTTTACATCTAGGCTTTCACTCCCATTAGGGTTGGTGTTTTCCATTTGTCATCTCAATAATCGCCAGAAACCTTCTGGACGGAGGGTAGGGTAAACCCTACAGAATCTTCCACTTCTTCTCTTTAATCACAGTTTCCGAGGCTAAACCTTCTAGGTGTCCTGTAATCAGTTCTAAAGTCTTAATATGTCGATAAGCATCCTCACGCCTATCACATTCTTCTGCACTTGTGTTAATTATCACACTAATCTGTTCATTTTTCAAGTTATCTATGACTTCTTTGAAAAAGTCATCATTTAGTAAGTTTTTAGCCCATTGAGCCAAAAGGTGTTTGTCGGTCATAAAAGAGATTTAATTTGTTTCTTTGTAAGTTTTCCAGAGTTAAGCAACCCAAGGAATTCTTCACCATACTTATCTACAGCATTTTTCTTAATGACATACTCACCAGACTGCAATGAGGCATAACCATCGTCTTGACCAACTGGATTAGAACCCATCAATCTGTTCATGGTAACTAAACCGCCTTTAGCAAAAGCAGTTCCATCACCAACGCCATCACCAATTCCGCTAGGCCCTGTATCCCCTGCAATTCCACTATTACCTGCACTATCGGCTGCTGCGGCTGCTGCGGCTGCTGCCGATGCTGCTGCGGCTGGAGAAGCGCCACCTACAGTAGCACTTGCTGCTGCTTGACCTGCGGCTGCTGCGGCTGCATCTGACATTCCTGCTGCACTTGCTGCTGCTGCTGCTGCCGTTCCTGCTGCTGCGGCTGCTGCGCCTGTACCTGTTGCGCCAGCAGTTGCTGTATTACCAGTAGTAGCTATGCTATCTACGTCTGCTTGTGTAATCGCTGCGTTAGCAGTATTGGCTGTAGCATTATTTATTGCATTTGTTATTGACGCAACCAATCCAAGTGGTAAACCAGTAACCATCCCAACAACTGATGCTAGACCTTGGTTTACTGTGTTTGCCGTAACAGTACCATCAGCATTTACAGTAATCCCTGAGTTTCCAGTAGTTCCAACATTACCGCCATCGCCACCACTATCACCACCAGTAAGACCAGTAGTTGTAGATGTATCGCCTTCAGTCTTAGTTGTGTATTTAGTAATATCAAAAGGCTCTGGTAATTTTCTAGGTTGTGCTTGCAACAAAGAACCATAAGCAATTCTTGGTTGGTCAGGCACTAAAGCACCAATATAGTCTAGCAATGACCTTGTAGGCAAAGACTTCAACTGTGGTGCGTATTGGCTTTGAATACCAGAAATAATGTCCTGATAAGAAATATCTTTAGGATTACTGCCACCAACAAGTTCACGCAGTTGTTCGTAGTTCATGGTTTTCTCACTTAGAAATCATGCTCAAGACATTGTTTAATGATGGCGGTGCTGCTTGCTGTGTTCCAGTTGGGTTATAAAAAACACCACCCCTATTATTTGTAATATAAGCCATATCAGCATCAGACAATGAAAACTTGGATTGCATAGCAGGTGCTGTAAGTTGGTTCAATTGAGTTAGTCTGTTGAACTCAGGAATATTTCCACTAATATACGCATTGTATGCGGCAGATTCTGGTGCTGAATAATTTACGCCTCCAACAGTAACAGGTCTAGCAGCATTGGAGTTAATCATGCTAACAATCTGCTCTGTACTTGGACGATTAGCAACCATCTGACCTGCTAAACGCTTAGATTCAGCAAACGATGGGAACAACTCACGGAATTGACCAACTGGTGCTGTTTGTGTTTGATTACCACCAATGGTATTTATTACGTTTGTAATTCCTGTTTTTGTCCCAGTAGGAGAGTAAAACTGACCACCAGCATTATTGGTTATCCAAGCCATGTCAGCATCAGACAAACCAAACTTTGCTTGCATATCTGGCAATGTGAACTTGTTTAATGCTGTCAAACGATTAAACTCAGCCATGTTGCCATCAAGGTAAGCGTTATATAACGCTGCCTCTGCTGGTGTATATGTTTTGTTACCAATTGTTACAGAGCCATTTGCATTGACTACTGCGCCAGCCGCATATCTATTAGTTCCAGTAGTTCCACCAACAGTTCCACCAGTAACGCCAGTTGTTACAGTTGTTGGTGTATAAAACTTAATTCCAGAATTGTTAGCCAAATAAGCAATATCAGCATCTGTAAAACCAAAACTATTTTTAATTTGAGCCGCAGTTAATTTTCCAGACTGAATTGCGTTATTGGCAGCCGCAATATCTCCAGATTTAAATGCGTTATAAGCCGCAGTTTCTGCTGGCGTATAAGTTCTAGCTGCTTGTGCTTGCCCTGCTTGTGTTTGCGCTTGTCCTGTTTGTCCAGTAGCAGTTAGCAAACCTTGTTGCGAGGCTGGCGCATCTAATCTTGCTTTTTCTGCTGCCCAAGCAGCATCTGCTAGTGGACGATACTGTGGGTTTGTTAAAAAGAAATTAGATGCACCTGTGTCGCCACCAAGAACTTTCTGACCTAACATTGCCAACGTAAATGGGTCATTAGGGTTAAAGTCGGGATGATACTCGTTTAACTGTGTAAGTTTGCCAGTTGTAGGGTTAACAACTGAGTGCTGTACCGAGTTGGCTCTTGAGAACGCTACATTTGCAGCGTACTCTTTAGCACGAGCCGCATTAGCCGCATCTACAACCAATTGAGGGTCAACTGTTCCAGTTACACGATTAGCAATGTAATCGGCAGGGTCATATTGACCTTGAGCATTAAAGCCAGCGATAGTATCAAAAGCCGCATTGATTTGAGCATCTGTCAAACCATATGCAGACTTGGCAACATCAATTAAACCAGCTTGAGATGCCATAGGGTTAGCGGCTAATTCAGCCGCTAGTGCCGCATTTATTTCTGCCTGTGTATAAGCCATGATTAACCTCTAATCTCTACGTTGGATGTAATGCCAGCACCAATCTTCATTGCCTTCAATTGGGCTTCTGCTTCAAACTCTTGTTGCTTCAATGCAAAGTAAGCCTGTTGTTTCTCACGCTCTAATTGCAACTTAGCCATTTCTTTTTCACGCATCAATTGCATTTCAAGAGCAGCCTTCTGTTCAGCCATCTGCATATCAATCTGCATCTGTTGTTGTTGCATCTGCAAGTCAGCTTGTGCTTTAGCTTGGTTGGCTTGTATCTCAGCCTGAGTTCTAGCCATCAATGCTTGAACCTCTGGAGGCATCTGCTGTTGTTGTGGAGGAGGATTACTTAATTGTTGGTCTTGCTCTGGCGTAATTGCTTTGTAGAACTCAGCAGAATCCTTAAATCCTGCAATCTCTACCATGCGCCCCAATGTGCCACGATACTGTGCAGGTGAAACGTAAGGATTAGCAGGGCCGTACTGACCAATCAACTGCTCTTGTTTAGCAAGAACCATCGACAACATAGCCATCTGCTCTTGTCGGTTTCCAGCACCTAAACCTACGTTGATAGACACGTCATATTGGTTAGCCCATGTACGAGGGTCAAACTCTACAAACTCACCACGCATACGAACCATTCGAGCCTTGTCTTGGTACTTACAGAGCAAGTGAAGGATGCCCTTAAACAAAGACTTAACGCCTGTCTCAGCAAAGATTCGAGCAATCAGTTCAATCTTACCTGCGCCAGCTTGTTGCATAGAAGCTACTGCTGCTGCCGTGACATTCTGCAAGATAGAAGGGTCTAAACCCTGTGAAGCATCAGATACACCAGTACGCTTAGACTGTACTGTGTCCAGATACTGAAGCATTGGGAAAGCCTGATTTGCTACGTTCTGCACAACTAACTGTTGGACAGCATTAGGAGACTTGGCACGAATAACACCACCTGCTGTAGATGTAAGCAAGTCATCAAGGTTTACTTGACCTTCCACCGCAACCACACGAGCATTGTTTGTCAGATATAAGTTATCCAACATCTGACGAGTGATAGTGGTCTTGATTAACTGTAGGTCAACTGTTCTGTCAGCTAACGAGTTACCAAAGAACTTGTGCGGAATTGGAATAGGACAAATTGAGTGAAAAGGAACATAGTCTGTTTCCTCAATAATCTCTTTGCCCTTCTCATCTTGAAGAATCTCATTTCCCGCATAGAAAACTTGAGTCAGAGAAGCAATGCCCTTGCCATCTATATCAGTTTTGACATAGCACTCAAAGACTTCAATCTCTTGCATTGAAGGGTCATCAGTCTGAACTTGGTAAGGTTGCTCACCAGCAGCATAACGAGCCACACGCTCTGGCGTATAAGCCAAAGCATCACCCATCTGTAAACTCTCTACTTGGTCTTTGTTGAAACCCATAGCAATCAATGTGCTACGAGTCAACATCTGTCTGTGGGCTACAAATGGGCTATCAGCAATAGTTCGAGCCTTTTTGCTAATCAAGAACTCCTCTGGCGGTACGTTCTCAATCGTTACCTTGCCTGACTTTTTCTTTTGTTGCACAACTACGTTATGAGTAGCACCCATCACAGGCATACCCATAGGGTCTATAACTGGCTGACCCATTGGGTCAAATATTGGGAACTCTGTCGTATCTTGCTCGACAATCTCCATAGTCTCATCACTCATCAGCATTGCTAACTCATCGTTAGTCAAGTCAAAGTAACGCTCTTTGGTTATGTCTTCTTTGTCTTCCCAATAGGCTTTTATGATGCCGTTCTTTTGAAGCAGAGCATCCTTGAACCAATCATGGAGAATAGCCACGCCTTCGTTATCACGGCTAAAAACCCAGTTGCAATACTGTGTCGCTTGTTTTGCAGATGCTTCGTCCTTCGGGCCTTGAGGCTCAAAAACTACAATATCATCTGAGCCTGTAAAGATACGGACTAGGGAAGGCAAAGCACCATCAATGGCTTCTGCAACTTCACCTGTAACGATTGAAGACTTACCTTCTACCTCATTCCCATAAGGTTGACGGAGATACGCTTCTAAAGCCTGTTTGCGCTGCTCTACTGTTTCACTCTCAATAAAGCCAATAGCGTCATCAATTTCAGCTTGCAGTATCGACTTCAAGTCGTTCGTTTCCATGTGCATCCTTTGGAGGGCGACCAAGTTTCGGTCTTGGTGTGGATTGTAACTCTTTTACCACATTTTCCAACATTTCGATGCGTTTTTCAAGTTCTTTTACCTTTGGGGCTAAATTTATGCCCTGCATTTGTACATACATTAAACAATCCATTTCGGTGCTGAGTTAATAGGCTTAGACCACGTTGAATGTCCTTCATCCAATCCAAGGGCTAAGTAGCGGAATGAGTCCGAGCCATGCGATGACCAATCATGCAATGGACGCTCAAAGAATATCTTACGCTTCTCATCGTAATCTCTGCGGTAATTTCTTAGACAATTTAAGCCAATCTGTACTTTTGGTACATTAAACCAACACCTTGGCAATAGTCGCCTTACTGCTTGGATGCCATCGTCTAGTCCCATTCTGGGTGCAATCTTGACTTCTAGCCCTGCGTCTTCAAGCATTTCCATGCGGCTTTTACCAGTTCCAAGTTCCCTGACCCTAACGTCATGCGGAAGGATGTGTTCAGCTTTGAGATAATCGTTGTCCTTAATCCACTTAACGTAGTGGTCTAAACCTACGCCATGATTCTCGTAATAGTCAATCAGTCGCACCTCAGTACCCACTAACTGAGCCACCCAGATAGACGTAGAGTCACCCATACCCAAGTCCCAAGCAGTAAAAGTTCTGCTCAATTCCTCTCTGGGAATCTCCTGCATATGCTTCTTTTCTTCTAATTCGTTCAGCATTTGCCCATAGTAAGAGCCTTCTACAGCAGCGTCAAAGCTACACTCAAACTCTTGGCGGTATTTATCCTCACCCATCTCATTCTTAGCCGCCTTCAGTTCTGTGTCATCCACTACCCCTGTCTCTGAGGCTTTGAACTCTAACAAACCCCACCCATCCTCTTTCTCAGCCCTGTCTCGCAGTTCTTTAAAGTGGTTGTGTCCACGAGGCGTTCCAATGAAAAGGCAATAGCCCTTTCTGTCAGCTAAAGCAGGTCTAACAATATCTGTCCATATCTTAGGATTCTGGTCACCAATTTCATCAAGGCAGACCCCATCGAAATATTGCCCTCGGAGGGAATCAGGATTGTCTGAGCCGTACAACTGGATTCGCCTACCCCAGAAGTCCACTCTCAGTTCTGAGATGTTGTTAGTCCCACCTAAAGGTTCAGTATATTTAACAAGATAATCCCAAGCCACCCTCTTAGCTTGTCCGTAGGTAGGCGCAATGTAGGCATACCTTGGGGCTTCCTTCTGGTTTAGCACCGCATCACGGATTAGATGGTTAAGAGCAGCAACTGTCTTACCAAAACGCCTGTGAGCCACAACTACTGCAAACCTATGTGCTTCCAGTAACTCGTGAACCTTTAGTTGGTGTTCCCTTGGCGCATAGGGAATTTCGATTACTTCGCCCATGTAACGATGTGCTGGAGTGGTTGGTCAGAGTCGCCACTTATGGTTACTGAAGCCATGTCAGGCATTGATTTACGCAAGAGTATCTCAATAGCCTTCATCCTTGTAGGACTAAGTTCCTCAGTTTCACCAAGTGCATGATTTTGCAAAACATTTAGTAATTGACTTACTTGAATCTTTTTGCGTACGTCTTCCTGATGAAGTTTGTTTATTGGTCTTCCGACTTGTGCCATTTTGTTTGACTCCTCTAGGGTTGGTCAAGGTTGCTATACAAAGAATAATGTGGGATAATTATAGTTCAATAACGTCTACAAAGGTATATATGAAAGTCATCATAGACAAAGTAAGTCCAAGCGTTTTAAACATTGACCTTGATGAAGAAGCCATGAAGTTATCTAACGATGACTTGTCTATCCTACTGGAAGATGCAAAGCGCAACATTGAGTCGATGCTTCTCAGTCTCTACGATTCAGTCGAGTAGACCTTTACTTTTTTGGTCTGCTAGGTACTTGTAGTAGCGTTCAATCATTTGCTCATCTACAATTTGAGATACACCCTCTTTGCGCTTCTCAAGTGCGCCAAGAACCATGTTTCTAATGTCGCCTGTCTTGCCAGCAAACTCATTACCAAGCAAACCAAACTTTTCAGCCAATAGCACCTCAACTGGTAGACTTTGACCTAGTGTGCCTTCATACTGACCTGTAAAGTCGGTGTTATACGTTCTGTTAACAGATGGACGCAAGTGCATTCCTTCTGGTGTTGACAAAATTACTGTATTGCCAACATAGCCTTTTGGTACACCAACTAACGCAGGGTCTGTCAATGCTGCGCTTATATCTTCAGCATTAAAACCAAACTTTTCTTGGTTTTCTTTAAGATAGAACCTGTCTGTAATAGCTTTACGCAATTCACCTGCTGTTGAACCTACGCCTTCACCAGAATACATTTGAATTCTGCCTTCTTCAGACATAATTCCTTTAAAGTCCTTAAACGGATAGCTTACCTTGCGGTCTTCGCCTTTGCCCTTGGCTACCTTAAAGTTTCTAATGCTATCGTCAAACTCTTTAAGAGATTCTTTTGAAAGGTTTGCTTTGTCTGCAAAGTTTAATAATACTTCTACAGGCATAACAGAGAAATTCTCAGAGCCAGAACCCATTGTTACTGGTAGGTGCAATATCTCACCAGTTCCACCAGCTTCTACGTTTTCCATTCGAGCCATCTTGTCTCTGTCACGGATACGCTTCGCAATACCTAAATTAGATGCGCCAGCAATACCTTGCTCTATGTGGGCTAAGTCTCTAGCGTAATCTTGACCACCATGCGTAATTATTGGGTTTGCCAATGCTTCGTCAGATACGCCAAGAATTTTATAATTTCTGCTTGTGCTATCCCAAGGCATAATCATTACGCTTGAGCCTTGGTAGTCTTCTAACTTAATTGGTGTTTTGTCTAACAATCCACCCATGAACTGACGCTCAAACCGAGTGCCTACAGATGGGTCAGGTTTTAATGGCGTAGTTTGACGATAGACAGCACTTTGAGTACCCTGTGACAAATCTTGCAATAGTTCAGCAGGAAGACCACCTCGTTCCATAATCTGTGGTACTACTCTCTCAGCTACTCGCTCACCAGCCCTACCAGCAGCCATAGCTGCTTTATTTGCACCTGATGGCATTGGAGATAGTGTCAGTAATGCTTCAGCAGTCTCTGGCTTTAGCAATGGTACGTTAGCCCTGTTGACGTTGGTCAATGCGTCTAACAAACCTCTAGGACTATCTGCGTATGCTGCTCTCTCTACTGTCTTAGGTATTCCTGTGCTTTCCAACAAATTACCCAGACCTTGCAGTTGCTGAGTGCGCCTCTTATCTTGCATGAACGCAAGTAAGCCTTGGATAGCATCGTTAGATAACCCTGTTAATGGGTTAGCGTAAGGAGTAGCCCTCAAGTCAGCCATTATTTCATTCTGCCCATCTTACGAGCAGCTTCAGCTAAAGCAATGGCAATACCCTGCTTGGGATTTTTAACTACTTTACCGCCCTTACCAGAGTGCAGTTCGCCTTTGCCAAACTCGTGCATTACAGCACCAACTTTTTTCTGTCCAGCTTTGTTCAGTTTAGTTTTCATCATAGTATTCACCATTTAACCTTGTTAGCCCAATACGCTGCACTCATCTTACCATTGGCAATGTTCTCAGCATGACGAGCCTTAAATGCTTCGTTACGCTTACTGCCATCAGGAGAGCCTTTTACACCCTGTTGACCAAAACGGATGAGTTTTACATCCTCACCAGACTTAGCCAATACAGCGTGAGACTTGGTAGGATGGTCAGGAGTCTTCTTAGGCTTGTTGTAGCCAGAAAACTGCTCTGAGCCTCGTTTAATCATTTCTTAGGCTTCTTTGCTTTGTTCTTTGCTGTACGCTCACCACGGATAGGCATGGGTTTAGGCGCAGGTTTCTTTTTGGCGGTTAGACTAGGATAAAGTCCCATCATCTCAGCCGCTTGCATATTAGTCGTCCCCATTGTCTTCTCCCATATCAGAGTTAGCCATTTCAGAATCGTCAGTAATCGGGCCACCAGTTACCCAAGCCGTACAAGTACGTTTGGCAGCACACTTAAAGTCCCAAATCTCGCAGTAACCTAAGTCACCAGCTTCAATGACTTCCCAAGCGTCAGTCTCGCTATCACCTGTTGCCAAGCCTGATTCAATGCAATCCATCATTTTTGTGGTTTGAATGAAAGCAGCGCAGTTTCCGCAACGAGACTTTTTAGCCTGTTCTGGGGAGTTTCGCCATACCTTTGAGACTTCACGCCAGTAGCCAGCATTTGCCTCATTAGGATTCATTGGGCCATAGTTAGCCTTATCAATGCCCTTTTGACGATTCTCAAGATTGACAGATACGTCACCTGTGGCAACTGGACACGCTTCGCCTTTTTTTTCTTGGCTTTGTATCTCAATCTCAATTTTTACGGAAGGCTCAAGTAAACCAGACATGGTTATCCCTATGGAGTTTATTTATTATCTCACAAAAAAAAAGAGGGAACAAGTCCCTCTAAAGTCTCAATGGCAACTGAGTTTTACCATTGTGCGCTATCTAAAAAGATTTGCAAGCGTTAGATTTAAAACATCCATCTCGTCTAGCTTCATAACCTTCCAAATCCTAGCTTGCCCATGTATTCCATTAAATGACCCCTGATGGCAATCTTTGCATAAAGGAATACATAAGTATTGATTATGTTGAACAATATGGTGTGCATCGCTTGGCGGTGAAGCATTACAGACCCCACAAGGCATTTCTTTAATCTTTGCCAAGTGCAGCCGTTCCCTGTTATTGGGTCTGTTGTTCATCTGGCAGGGCAGTTTCTGCCTTCGTTACAGTTTCCATAGCAAGGAGGGCAGACTTTCTTATTTCGGACATAAGAAGCAAAACTATGTGCTGTGTCCCCAAATGGCTTCATCTGCTCAAACTCTTGTGCTACTTCTTCAAGAGTGTCATTTCTGATTTTTCCTACTATTTCGTTAGTTTGACGCTTGCGCCAGCCAAACGCTTTTAAAAGTTCAGTCATACAAAAACCTTATTAAGTAGATTACTCCAGACCAAAACGCCACTAGGAAAGCGACAATTAGTCGCCAAACTGCCTGTTTACTGATGCTCGTATGCCATGATTTTTGCATGGTCAGCTTCCTCCAAGATATGCTTAGAAAGACGCATACAGCCCTCAATCTCTAACTCACGGAATTGAGCCTCAGTAAAGATGCCCATGACATTACGTCCTTCAAACCAGACCTCATCGATGTTCTCGTTGTAAGTGCCTTCTTCGTCTGTCTCGTATGTCATCACGACAGTAACGATTACAGAGCCTTCGCCAGTAGTTGTGTCAAATTCGTATTTCATTTTGTAGTCCTTAAAAGTACCCTTGCGAATTGCTTGGGCTGACGTAAGTATAGCAAACTAAACAAAGTATTTACTAGGTGTTTATACCTACTCTGTAGTTTTTACGCCAAGACGTTCACTTGCTTGCTCAGACCGCCATATATCTGCCTTCATTTGGGCAGCAATCATCATGTATTTCAGGGTCTCCTCACGAATGGTAGCCTCTTGTAAGCCTCTTAATAATTCTTCGTACTCTGGATGGGCATAAGCCTCACGCTCTTGTGCTACACCAGAATCTATGCCTCTTGCCATAGCCTCTTTCATCAACAAAGATTTTTTTGTACGCAAGTAATTTTCTATAAAAACCCTTTGAGCCTTAGCCTCAGCAAATTTGCATGAATTTTCAATGATAAATTCGATGGCTTTGTATGGTGCTTTCACTTGACTACTCCAATCATTCTTAGTGCTGCTTCTGGGCAATCTATTCTCGCCAAGGTACTACCAGACCAATTCTCAAAAAAGTCGGCTTGTAGCTTCGTTAAACGCTTTCTAGGCCCTGATTTCACCTCCACGCAGAAGGTATGCCCTTTGTAGCCAACTAAAAGGTCAACTGGTAAGCCAATAATCCAGACGTATGCGCCAGCACCTCGCAAGGCAGAAACTATCTGGTCTTGGTTAGCATCAACTCTTGCTGCTCTCCTCATTTCGTAACCTCGTCATTCTGTCCCTCAAAAGCAAAGTATCTGACTTTCCTCTGATTCGTTCCAAGTCCACGCACACACCCTGCCACCATAGCAACGCTTTGCTTGAGCCAATCGTCAATTTCTTTTTGTTGAATCTGCGTATCCACTCTCTCGCTTCGCAGTCCTTGAAGTGTTCTAATTCTGCTGGAGTCATTTGTAGGCCACTCAAAGTTCATGCTTTTCTCACTTGTTGAGCAAACTGACGAACAAAGTCTGGCATTGGCGCAGCCTTTTTCGCATCAGCTTTAATCTTTTCCAAAGCAGGGTCAGGCTCATTTGATGGCGCAACTGTGAGCCTTACTCTGTCGGCAGGGTTTGGTTTAACAGCAACCCAATCAGATTTAAATGTTTGCCAGTTACGAACAACAATTTCGTTTAAAGCGTTATCCAGAGTCCAACCTGCAATTTTTGCTTGCTCTCGGATTGACTTCATTACTCGTTCAGTAATCTGTGCCTTTCGTGCTTTTCTTTGTTTAACAAAAGAATCCCAAACTTCAATTGAAACGCCTTCTGGCGTATCTGTCTCTGTCTCTTTCTCTTTCTCTGTCTCTCCCTCTGTCTCTGGGATAGCACTTTGCTTGCGTTCTGCTAGCACTCCGCTAACAAGTATAAAAAAGTCGTTATCAATCAATGGCTTAATACCATCTTGATATTCTTTTTTGGTAATGTGCAGACGAAAGACTAGCTCATCTAGTGAGCCATCAAAAACGCCATCTTTTGATTCACTTGCAAGCAACCAGAGCATAGGTGCTAGTGCTTTGCTAGCAATAGGCAAGCGCATATAAGACCTATCGTTTAACAGGTCACGATGTAGTTTTATCCAAGGGGGGCATCTGTCTTTGTAATGTTGAAAGACTGCCCAATTTTTTGGCTGTAAAAGCATAATTTTCCTCGCTCTGTCCACCCACTTACAAAAAGAAACAATGGAAGGAGGGGAGGCTCTCTTTTCGATACGCTCATGACTTCGTATCTATCCATGCTTCAAAAAATTATACTATATTTTCTGATTATTTGTGATACCAGAAGTAAAGTATGGATTGCCCTTGTAGAACTGGTTAGCTTGTTGCTTCATTACTCGGTATTCAGTTGATGTAAAAATGCCCTTGGCATTACGAATATCAAATGGGTTTAGCTTGTTGTAAGGCTCATCGTTAGCGGCTTTGGTAGCCTCAATCATGCGAGGCTCTAAGGTGTACTTACAGACCCAAGAGCGTCCAATCTTGATTTTCTCCATAGTTAATTCTTTCTTGCGGAACATTTTTTTGCAAGCAGCCACAATAGAAGTTCTAGGAATTCCAGTTAAGTTTTCCATCTCTTGTGCTGTAAGTGAGCCATTCTGCAAAGCCCGAATAATTACTTGTTGAGTCATTTGAACCACTCTGGTCTGAGTTCTTTTAGTTGATAAATGCGTAGTTTAGGGATTGTCTTCCAATGAAAGACAGCAGCCCTAGTTATGCCGAGGATACGAGCAAGCTCACTCTGTGAGCCAGC
>Ga0209296_1000680_pt1 | contig 28853 bp, 43 predicted proteins | sample S_130206_EF_Meta_FD_187319 | JGI IMG/M metagenome (GOLD analysis project Ga0209296, IMG submission 187319) | Freshwater microbial communities from Lake Simoncouche, Canada to study carbon cycling - S_130206_EF_MetaG (SPAdes) (version 2) | ecosystem: Environmental > Aquatic > Freshwater > Lake ... | reverse complement strand
TAGCATATTAGTTATTCAATGGATTAACCATTGCCTTTCTTAATTGTTTCATTTCATCTTTAACATTAGCAACTGTGTCTGTTACTTTGTCTGCAGTACCTTTAGCTACACTATTAGCTTCAATAGCCTTACCGTAAGCTTCATTTGCTTTTTCTAATGCACGATTGTTAGACATCATAACATCTACTAATTGACGCTCTGTTGATTTTGATCTATCTTCTAATACTACGATTCTAGTTTCTACACTAGACATTTTTTTAACTTCTTCAATCGTCCCTGTCAAATCGTTGAAGAGGGTTATCCCGTAGTATACTGCGCCACCTAATGGCACTAGCACTGAACAGGCGATCCCCAGTATCATTTGCGCTGATAAATTCAAGGAGTATGTTTTGTTGTCTGCCATAATCTTCTTCCTGTATTAAGTTAATATATTCTTTCATTTGTTCTTGTTGCATATTGTAACCAGCATTTAAAAATTGCATTGACATTACTATGCCAAAGCCTGGTACTATATCTTTACCTTTAGGAATATCAACTCCTTTAGGTGTATCTTTTTTATCTGTACCCGATGTCATCGTAGTACTTGCGGGGCTTGGTGCAGATGTCGTTCCACTTACCTCGCTTTTTGCTGGTGTTGCTGCCAAAGTAGTATCCAGATTCCCCGTTGGTAATGCACTCAGATCCTGAACAGTTACAGGTTCTATTTGGGGTGCTGGCGCAGTTGTGACTTGTTGATTTATCACACTGTTTGGATTCGTTGGACTGATCGGACTGATTGGCGATGTCGGATTGTTTATGTTCGTTGCCGTCATCTTGCAAGTATTGGACGTTTCCAACCAAGCTGTCCAAGTTGGAGAACCATACGGATCCGAGCAAATTGAATTCCTTTGCTCCTGTAATAATCCTTCGTAACCAGCTTGGCATGTTAGTTGCCTCGTTTCAGTGCTTTGTATGCACGTTGGAGGATCTGGCGTACAGTTATCAGAAGTTGTTGTCCAAGCTGTCCAACTTTGTGAAGTACAAGCATAAGACCTACTTTGATTAATAGCACCTGAGAAATGAGGTAAGCAACCAAGTGACTGATACTCTGTTTGATTTTGGCAAACTGGTTGGTAATAAAATCCACATATGGGATCATTAGGGTGCGTAGGGCACCAAGCTTGAGACAATGCGCTTTGATTGTCAATACCATAACAGGCAAGGTTTGTAACATAGCCTGTACCTTGTTGCGGAACGTAGTTACAATACCAAGCATACGCATTACTCTCTAGTAGGAGGCAAAGAAGGAATGTTGTAATCCTCACCATATAATTTTTTAAACCTTTCAGGATACTTAGTGAACCAAGCTTTCTTAGCGGCTTGACCTACAGCACCACCCATAGGACATGGTGAACCTGACATTTCCATTGCATCCCAAACTGTTGGGTCTTGGCATAGCACTGATACGGCAGCTACTTTAAGTCCTAAATCATTTAATGTTTTTGCTAACTTAATCTTAACGCAGTTCTGATCTAGCACCACAGTACCGCCTGATAACGACACTACACCAAAGTTACCCGCACCTGATATAGGAACTGCACAAACATCTTGTGAAAATGCAGACATACTAGGTGCCATAGCACTCTGTACTGGCATACCTTTGTTTTGAATAATTGTTGTTTCAGCATGAGCATTGTGCACACACCAAAGTAAGCAAAGTGTTAATAAAATTCCAATTAATATTTTCATATGAGTCCTTAAGCGTATGGTGGGCAATCGCCACAGCCTTCAAGCTTACCTTCTTTTTCTAGCTCAGACGTATAACCCAAATCAACAAGATCTCCATTAATAACTTTTAAAAATTTACCAACATATTGTTCTGGAGTCTTATCAGCAAATTCAATAATATCAAAATTAATTTCAACATCAGATACCAGTACCATAACAATACGAGGATCTTCGCTACAAATTAATTGAACACATTTTGATTCTTTACATGCAAGTACAAACATTTTATTCCTCTTTAAATAATGGGGCAAAACCAGTATATTCATATGGTAAGCCTTGTTCTTTTAAATCTGTTAATTTTCCTATAATCTTTAGCTTTTTATCTTCTACTCTTAAAAAATATTCCGTTAAATGTATAAACTCAGTTAAAGGAAACTCATCTAATTCATAGTTATCTCGCCAATTATCTGCAAAATTAAAACTAAATACTGGCATTTCTGTACAAGTCATTTTGACATAACCTGTTTTTTTATCGTAAATAACAAACACTAAGAAACCGTAAGAGTTCTATAATAAATCTGATGATTAATATCTGCGTAAGTTAGACGACCACATCTTCCACTACCTACATAATAGGTTTGTCCTGTACATATATTTACTGTTGTACTGTTTGTTACTGAAGTGCTTGGAACATCTGTCCATTGATTAGATTGCACTACAGAAGTTAAAGAAGATGAGCTCCAGCTTAATGTATTGTAGTATGAAAGGCTAAATGATTTATAATAAAAAGCGCCACTACCAGTATATCTTCCTTCTCCATCATCAACTAAATATCTTCCGCTTCCAATGTATCCACTAGATAATTCCGTAGTATTGTATGATCCTCCATCACAATTAGCGTAGCTTGATGTTTGGCTAGCTCCATATAATCCAACGGAATTACTTACAGTAAGGGCTTTATAGCGAATAGACTGAGCACTACTAGAGTTAATAAGAGATCCAGTCATAATATTTCCATCGGCTAAACTAATAGTTGTAGTTCCAGAAACACTTGCTGTTTGTTCAGCGCCTGTAGTAAATCTTACAAGTCCATTTCCAGCAAAACCAAAGCCCCTAGCGGATAAAGCACCTGTTGTTATATTTAAAGGCATTTTAATCCTTATGAAAATTTAGTTTGTGATTCTAAAACTGTAAATGTAGCAGATGCAGTTTTAACGATACTAAGAACATAAATATCAATTCCACTTGCATTTCCTGAAGATGGTGCTATTCCATTTTGCCATTTAGGTGTTACTGAAGTACCATCTATAGTAAGCGCTGATTGATAATAAGCCGTACTGCCTTGTGTAGCTAAGAATGTAATAGTTCTTGTTTCTCCTACAGCCATAACACTGTCTAGTGTAGTACTGCTATTACCTCTTACATTGAGTGTCCAGTTACCTGATGCATTAGTTGTATAATATAAAACACCTTGAGTTAAAATATCAAATTGAACTGTGCTAGAAGCTGCTGTGGCAGATACAGTTGTTTTTTCGCCAGCAGTAATTAAATTACTAATAGATAAAGCGCCTGTAATAGCTGTTGTTGAATTAGCAGATAATGTTGTAAAAGCACCCGTTGATGCAGTAGTTGCGCCTATTGTTGTTCCATTAATTGCACCACCAGTAATAGCAACTGAGCTTGCGTTTTGAGAAGCCATAGTGCCTAAAGTGCCTACAGATGATTGTACAAATGCTGTTGTAGCAATATTAACTGAATTGTCACCAGATGCTGGGGTTGTTGCAATCGCACTAGCTGCACCAGTTAATGATGTGCTAGCACTAACAAGTTGAGATGTATTGACTGTATAAGTTCCAGCACCACCAGACCCTGTGCCAAATCCAGTAATAAGCGTTCCAGATGTTACACCAGAACCAGTAACTCTTTGACCTATAAATATAGTGCCACTTGCTACTGCAGATATATTAAGAACTGTACCTGCTGCACCAGATCCATTACTAATACCGCCTGTAAATGATGCTGCAGTATAGGCACCTAAAACACCAGCAGCTAAAAAGTTTCCTGTATTAACTTGAGCTCCAGTAACAGATAAATTACCATTAACTGTAAAGTTACCAGCAGATCCTGTTTGTGCTGAATAAAATCCAGTACCTGTACCAGATTCATTTGTTGAATCACAATATACTTGAGCTGTTACACCAGCTGGAATTGATAAAGATATAGATCCTCCAGAAGCTGACATTGTAATTGTTTGGGCTGTAGCATTTTTTACAATATAAAATTTATTTTGTAATGGTGCAGTAATAGTTACAGTAGCTGATGGAGTTCCTTTAAATAATAATACGGCATTTCTAGCTTCATCTGTGGTGCCGTTATAGTTAGAAAGTGTATAAGTCGTAAGGCCTGTAAGATCAATACCGTCTACACCTGTAATAGCTTGTTCTACTAAGTTTAAATTATTATTGGTAGTTGATCCCCAGGTACCAGCCTGTTCACCATCTCCAATGAGAGTGAGTTTTAACGAGGTTGAATAGGTTGATGCCATAATGTGTCCTTATTGAGTATTATTTATATCTGTCCATGAAGTAGGTACATTGTTATTAATTTCAGTCCAAGATACTGAATTATCATTGTTTATCGCTGCCCAAGTAACAGATTGGTCATCGTTTATTTTAAACCATCCACGAGGGAATTGGGAATCTAATAGTGCAAATGTTTCAACAATAGAAGCTTGGAATGCAGCTGTAACTGTAGTCGTATCCTCTAAGTTAGAGTTCTCTGTTAAAGATACATTAAAGTTGGTAATAGCTGTATTTGCATCAGCAGCGTTTAGATTCTCTGTAATTGTAAAGAAGAACCCTTGGACAATGGTTAAAATATCTGCCATTGTAATGTCTTCATTTCTTGAAACTAAAAAGTTAGTTATAGCTACATAAGCATCTGCCATCGTCATGTCTTCTACAATACTTTGTGCAAACTGAGCCGTAATACTTTGTGTATCAGCAAGGTCTACATTTTCTGTTTGTGACGCTATAAACTGAGCTGCTATACTTCTTATATCATCCATCGTAAATGGTTCAACACGCTCTTGTAACGCTGCAAAATAAACATCTCTTACATCGTCCATAACTGCGTCTTCTGTCTTACTTACTGCAAACTGAGCTGCTATAGCTGGTGTATCGTTTAAAACTGAATCTTCTGTAATGCTTGATGAAAACTGAGCTGTAACAGTATTAACATCATTCATCGCTACAAATTCATTAATAAGCCCAAAGAAATCACCTGTTGTAGCGTCAATATCATCCATCACTACATTTTCAAAGACGGCTTCATTAAATACAAAGACTTGGCTACTTGCGTCAGCCATAACAATATCTTCAGTTAAAGAAAGTACAAACGAATTGCCACCTAGTCCAGCAAATGTAGGTTGAGCAAAGGCAGCGTATCCAAACATTATGCTGTGTAGCTTCCTGAAGCGTTAAATTGTAATATTGTACTTGAACCTGAAGTTGTTATTGTTGGTGAGCCTGTTGTAGTTCCTGTATAGTTAATTGTTGGTACTGAAATAATAACCACGCCTGAACCACCGCTACCGCTAGTTCCTGATCTTGAGTTTCCTCCGCCACCACCACCAGTATTTGCTGTACCAGAAGTAGCTGTTCCACCTGCCGCACCAGCTCCGCCTCCGCCTGAACCTCCAGCACCTCCTGATCCTGATGAAGATCCACCAGCACCACCACCTCCACCAGCACGTGTTACTGAAGAACCTGTGATAGAACTAGATGATCCATTACCTCCAGTAGCACCATTTGCACTTGTAGCATTGCCGCCTACAGCGCCAGCTCCACCGCCACCTCCGCCACCAGCATTTCCACCGCCACCATCTGCATAACCACTTCCTCCAGCAAAACCTTGACCTGATGTTCCAGCAGCTCCATCCCTGAAATCATACCCTGAACCTCCGCCACCTGATCCCCCTGATAATGCTGCTCTGTTTCCCGCAGTATTACCACCGCCACCGCCACCACCGCCAATTGAAGTTAATCCAAATCCAGTAGAGTTTGAACCACTACTACCACGAGAATTGCTTGAAGTGCCTGACCCACCAGCACCGACAGTTGTTGTATATACTGTGCCTACAGTTAAAGTTGTTGTTCCAGTTAATAATCCTCCAGCTCCGCCACCACCGCCAACCTCCCAAAAACCAGTAGGAGCATTTCCTCCAGAACCGCCACCAGCAATAATCAAATAAGAAGCAGTATAGATTGGTGATGTTCCAGCATTAGACCAAATGCCATATGTTGCATTGTAAACTTCTATTTGTGTTGTAGTAGTATTGTAGCCTTGAGTTCCTGTTACTGGACTTGCAGGTCTTGTCCCTGTAGTCCATGTAGGAAGATTTAATTGTCCAGAAATAGTAGGAGTAGTAATCGTAGGCGATGTACCTAGTACAACAGTTGTTCCTGTTCCTGTAGTCGCAGTTAAAAGCGCTGGTGGGACTTGTGTTAATGCCATGATTTATCCTTATCCTGTGTAGCTGCCAGAAGCTGTAAATTTAATAATTGTGTTAGAGCCTGAAGTTGTAATTGTAGGACTTCCTGTGGTTGTACCTGTATAGTTTGCAGTTGGTACTGATAATATTACTACACCTGAACCTCCTGCACCACCAGCTTGGTTATTACCACCACCACCTCCTCCACCTCCAGTATTAACAGTTCCAGCAGTCCCAGCAGCTCCTGAAGCTCCTCCAGCCCCACCCCCGCCTGAACCTCCAGCACCTGGAGGGCATCCATTTACAGTTGAACCATCACCACCACCTCCACCACCTGCGTAAGTGACTGATGAACCTGTTATTGATGATGCAGTTCCTGCTCCTCCAGCACCTGAATTGCCTGATCCACTATAACTGCCACCTACAGCAGAAGCACCGCCACCCCCCCCTGTGCCACCACCTCCACCAGGATTATTGCTACTGTTAGATTTACCACCATTGTTACCTTGACCAGAAGTTCCTGTTCCGTTTGTGTTTGCTCCAAACCAATCTGTTGAGCCACCACCAGAACCACCATTTTGTGATGAGCTTGCTGAAGCATTTCTTGATTGACCTCCGCCCCCACCAAGAGCTGTAGTTAATCCTGTAAATGAAGAATTATTACCTGCTCCACCATTTGAACCACTTGAACCAGAAGCTGTTCCACCTGCTCCAACAGTAACTGTATAAACTGTTCCAACTGTTAAAGTTGTAGTGCCAGTTAATAAACCTCCAGCACCGCCTCCACCGCCTAAATATCCTCCAGCACCTCCGCCCGCTGCAAGAAGATAAGAAGCAGTATAAATTAATGGTGTTCCTGCATTTGACCAACTGCTATAAGTAGCGTTATATATTTCTAATTGAGTTGTAGTTGTATTGTATCCCATTGTTCCAGTAGGAGGTGTTGTAGGTCTATTTGCTGTAGTCCATACACCATTAGGTGAAGTCCAACCTGAACCATTATATATTTCTAATGCGGCTAAAGTTGTGTTGTAGCCTGTTTGCCCTGTAATAGGAGAAGCTGGACGAGTTCCTGTAGTCCAAGTAGAAACTAATGTTCCTCCGTTAGAACCTAGTGCTGATAGATTGACTGCGTTGGTCATTTAGTTAGCCTTGTGGATCTTGTGGTAATTCTGGTGCTTGCGCTTCTGTATCTTCCCATAACCATGTTGTTTCATTTAATACTGCTGTGTCTGATGGTTTAGGGGCTATGAATACATCGTTAGTTGCATCGTAAGAAAAACCAATACCAGCATAATTTCCACGTAAAGGTCTACCTTCTGGGTGTTGATTACCATGCGTATTGTATGAAGTTTGTAGCCAAGTACCAGGACTTGAATCTACGAATGTATCAAAAAATTCTGGTTCAGCCACGATGACCTGTGTAACTTTACCGTCTACTACTTTTGCAAAATGTGACATTGTTTTCTCCTTGTTATGCAGTGTAAGTACCGCTTGCTGTAAATTGTAATATTGTACTAGAACCTGATGTTGTAACTGTAGGTGATCCTGTGCTTGTTCCAGAGTAATTTGTGGTTGGTACTGATAAAATAATTATACCTGCATTTCCAGCACCATTTTTACCACCTAAACCATAAAAACCTGCTCCATTTGAACCAGCAGAAGAACTACCGCCACCACCGCCTCCAGAACCATAAGTTACGGATGAACCAGTAATAGAAGATGCAGTTCCTGCTCCGCCATTAGCACCAGCTCCACCGCTTCCAGAACTACCAACAGCTCCAGCACCACCACCACCTCCTCCACCAAAATCTGCTCCAGAACCAGTCATTGCACCACCGTTATTTCCTTGTCCCACAGTGCCTGCACCACCAGCAGCAGAGCCAGTAAAATTCCATTGCATAGCTCCACCACCTGAACCGCCACTATTACCACTTCGTGCTGTTCCAGATGTATCAACTGCTGCACCACCCCCACCGCCTAATGAAGTTACAGTAGTTAATCCTGTGCCTGATAATTCTGAACTACCGCCATTTGTTCCATTTCCAGAAGAAGCTCCAGCACCACCAGAACCTACTGTAATTGTATAAGTAGTACCTGCATTTAATGTTGTAGTAGAAGTTTTGTATCCGCCACCTCCGCCACCACCACCATTTGTTCCACCACCACCGCCACCAGCGGTAATTAAATACTCTACTGAATAAGTACTTGATTGGTTACCCAAGGCCACCCACGCAGTTCCTGTATAAACTTCCATTAGTTTAGTAGTTGTATTCCAACCCATTTGACCAGCAATAGGAGATGTAGGTCTTCCAGCAGTTGTCCAAGTAGCAATAGCTAACCCTGTAGAACTATCTAGTGTACTTGCTCCTGATGCTCCTGTAAGTATGAGTGCCATTATGCTAGTTCCTCGTCTGTAGGTTTAGCAAGTGTAGGATGTTCCCATTTAGCTATGTAGTCACCTTTACCATCTGAATCGTTTTGTAGTGTAATGACTGTAAGAAAGTCTTTATCTTCTAATTGTGGATATATGGATTTAATTTTATCGTATAACATTATGCGCTCCTTACCATTGATGCTTGAAACCAAGTAGCATATGCACCAGTTTCAAGTGCTTGACCTGTTGATATTTGAGCATAAACTTCTATATAATCTGTGCTTCCATTCATAGAAATTAATGTGCTTCCACTAGCGCAAAAAGTAGTAGTGTTATAAGTATTTTGAAGTCTTTTAAATACAGAGCCATTTTTATATATAGTTAAATTAATGCCAGCATTAGATGCATTTAATGATATAGCAGCAGAAACTTGATAATAACCCGCTACAGTAGGTGTAAAACGATAATTAGTAGCATTATCAAAATTGCTATTGGTATCAAATTCTTCAGTTTGAAATTGAATTTTAGTAAATGTATTAGTACTTAAAGTTTGAGTTGAACTTTGATAAGCACTAAACGCTGGAGCAGCAGTACTTGCTACAGTAATAGTAGCACCTGTAATGGTAGGGCTTGTAAGCGTTTTATTAGTAAGTGTTTGAGTATCCGTTGTTCCTACAATAGTTCCGCTAGGTGTAGTTCCTGTTACTAAAGTCCCACTTGTTGTAGGCAGGGTGAGCGTAGTTGTACCTGATACTGCTGGTGCAGCTAAGGTTACGGTTCCTGATGTATCTCCTGCTACTACTAAAGAGGCCAAAATAAATCTCCTTGAAATTTATTATTCTTCATAATATTTAATGTTCCTTCTATTACTTGTAAATTAGTCGGTACATGAAGACCAGATACTAATTTACCTTTTAGTGGAATAATATGATCTACATGCCATTTAAATTCAAATATTTTACTTCTTAATGCTGCTAATTCATATGCCTCTTTTATTAACCATAAATCATCTTTAGTGAGCCATTTAGGTGTTCTATTTAATTTATCTGCACGTCTTTTATTATTAGTAGCATTAACTCTTGCTGAATTTTTTATCTTAGATTTGCTAGTATATTCTTTTTGTTTGTCTTTATTTGCCAATCTCCATTTTGTAGTATTAGCATATATCTTTTCTTTATTATTTTCACGCCATTCTTTTTGATGAGTTTTAATTTCTTCTTTAGTATAACGAGGACATTTAATTCCTTTATTATATGCAACTTGTCCTTTTACAAACCTAGTAGCTTTACCACCTTCAGTAAGATTAAGATTTATTTTAGCTTGAGTTTCAGGCGTATGTTTTTTACCAGTATTTTTAGCACTGATTTTAGCCTTCACTTCTTCAGTTACAGGCATGCCTTTGTTCCAAGGTATTTGTCCTTTGACAAATTTAGCCATTATATTGTTTCCTCTGCTGGTTCAGGCTCGTTGCCTTCGCTTACCCATTTTAGGTAGGCTTGGTCGTTTCCTGTGCAAGTTAGATAGCATTTACCATCATCTTCTATACGAGCATAAATAGTTTGACCATCAAGACTTGTTGTAAGTATTTTATAAATCATAGTTCAGCACTCCAAGCAAGAAATGCGTTTGCTCCAGCAGCATCCATAGCTCCAGCACTGCTATTGCTTAATCCTGAAGAAACAGCAAAAGAAGTAAAAGCTCTGTCAATAGTTGCAGTTGCAAATGTTGGCACTGCAGAACAAGTGGTTGAGCCAGCAGCTCCACATCTAACAATTCTATAATCACCAGCAGTTCCACTTTGTTCTAAAGAAGTCGGTGCAGTTCTCATTGTTACTGGAAATTTATTTGCACCGTAAGCACCAGTTGTTGATATTGCAAAAGCTGTTTCCGTTAAATAACCGCCACTTCCTGGAGCTACTTTAAAATAATACCTCTGACAATTAGCCAATTCCTGATTATAAAGTCTGCGTTCAAACGGTGTTGCTGATGTGCCTACTTCTAGTTGGACACCTGTGACTTGCCAAGTTGCACTTGCTGTTCCCATTAAATTTGTAGAGCCTGTAGGTGCTAATAAATTTGATCCAGCCCATGTATTTACTGTACCAGATAATGAACTTCCTGCCGCTAATGCAAATGTTAATCTTAACCCAATACCGTTAGTAGCACCAATCCAAGTACCTGTAGTGTCACCTGCAATTGTGATGGTTTCTTTTTCCCAAGTGTTTGCAGCATTAATTGTATAGCTAAATGGATATGACCTATTGGCTGCTGAATTTCTTATAGAACCACCAAATGTTCCAGTTAAAGAACTTTTAACCCAAAACGAAATAGTAATTGTAGATGCTGATGCAGTGCCAAAAGATAAATCTGCTGTATTAAATCCTTCTATATTTTGGTCTACTTCAAAATATTGTGATGCACCTATACTTGTATCTGTAGATGTTACTGTAACTTTTAAACTATTTGTAAAACCTGTAGGACCATCAGAAACTTGTTGTACTGTAGCGGCTCCATCTGTAGCTTCTTCTAAATACCATCTATCTAAAGCATATGCACCTGTTGTAGAAGCGGTAACACTAGCACCAGCATTTCTTTGGTCCACAACCATTGCGCCATTAATAATACGGTTCTTTAGCACATAAGGTGATGCTGCAGCAGTTTGGATACTTGCATCTGAAAACTGTATGCCACTAGAAGCTGTAGTAAGTTTACCAGCTAATGTAGTATTTTGTGATGTATCTATAGTAAGAGCTGTAGTAGCTGCTGTTTGAAGTTGCAATTGTCCACTAGAATCTCCAGTAGAGACTATGCCACCAAACCCAGAATTACTTGCATTTATTGTAGAAGCCAATTTTTATCCTTAAATAACTATATATCTACTGCCTGAACTTACCGTAATTGTAACACCACTAGCTGCGGTTACAGGACCCGTACTCATGGCATTACTGCCTACAGGAATTGTATAAGAAGCTGAGATGGTTTGGTTATTAATAATTATACCATTAGTTGCATTAATTACAGACGCTGTTCCTGTGGTAGTCGTAGGTAAAGCTAGATAACGGCATGATATATTGTTAGTACCTGATGGAGGTGCTGTTGAAAATGTTAAAGTTGTACCTGAAACTGTATAGCTTGCTGGGTCTTGAACCACACCTGAGATAGCTACAACGACTGATTGTGAGTTAGCAGGAGTTACAGACATTGTAAATGCGGTTTGAGAGCCTGTGCCACTAAATGTATCATAAGATATAGTAGCTGCTGTATTCACTGCAGCAAATGCCACCACTTCAATTACGTCCCCTGCATTAGCACCTGTAGCTAAAACGATTGTAGTACCATTAGACGCAGTATAATCAGCAATAGCTAATTTAACACCGTTTCTATAAACTTCTACTAAGCCTACAGTGTAGGTCACAGTAAATGTTGTTTGGCTTGCTGTCGCTGTAAAATCTGTAACGGTAAATGAAACACCAGATGAAGTACTTGCTGCCCATGAAGGAATACCTGAAGCTAGAGTTAAAATATAGCCGTTAGTACCTGCAGCTAATTTAGATAATGTATTTGTAGCTGAAGCATAAAGAATATCACCAGTAGTATAAGTTGATTGTGAAGTGCCGCCAGATGTAGCGCCTAATGTACCTGCTAATGTGACTGCACCTGTTGTAGCGGTGCTTGGTGTTAATCCACTTAAAGATGTTTGGAATGTTGATACACCACTACTTGAAGCAGATTGCCATGAAGCTGTAGTACCATTTGATGTTAAGACATAACCATTAGTACCTATACCTAATCTTGTAGCACTATTAGTACCATTACCAATAATTAAATCACCTGTTGTAGTAATAGGACTTAATGCATTAAATGCTGCAGAGGCTGATATTTGCCCTGTACCACCAGAAGTTATTGGAAGTGTACCAGTGGTTAAAGCGCTTGAGGATGTTGCATATAATGCACCACCGCTTGTAAATGATGTAAGTCCTGTACCACCATTTGTGGTAGCTAAAGTTCCTGCTAGTGTGATTGCACCTGTTGTGGCAATACTTGGTGTAAATCCTGTAGTACCTGCACTAAATGTTGTAACTGCTGAACTAGATAATGTGCCCCATGTTGGAGCAGATCCTGTATTGCCTACTAAAACTTGTCCTGTAGTGCCTGCTGCTGTAACACCTAATGCAGATGTACCGTTACCATAAACAACACCATTTGCTGTGAATGTAGTAGCTGCTGTACCACCTGCTGCAATGGGTAATGTGCCTGCTGTTAATGCACTAGAAGAAGTAGAATATAAAGCGTAGTTAGCCGCAGAGAAAGAAGTTAAACCTGTACCACCATAAGCAGTACCTATTGTGCCACCATTCCACGTACCGTTTGTAATAACAGTAGTTCCAAGGTTTAAAGCATTGGTTCCCCAAGTAACTGCTTCTGGAAGATATCCGTGAACATCCCATGTGCCACCAACAGTAGCATTAGATAACAACACAAGCTCAACAGCACCTCCAGAGGTAATTGTGCCAACAGGTCCAGTAGAATAATCTTGTAGTGTAAGTGTGCCTGTTGCATTGTTGTTAAATACAAATGCTACGCCTGTTGTTAGCGTAGTTGCATCTGGCATTGTATATGTCTGATTGCCAGTACCATTAAGTGTTTGAGAATAACTAGAGGCAGCTGTTAAAGCCGTTGTTCCACCTGCAGCTGTTGTATTTGTATTAGATTGATTAAGTCGGTTTACGGCTACGTTTTGATTGGCATCCCGTAACATAACAGAGTTAGCGCCAGATGAGCTTGTAACACCTGTGCCACCATAAGCTACACCAATCGTTGAACCTTGCCAAGTGCCAGAAGATACCGTGCCTAATGCGCTGACATTACTTGAACCATCTAAATTAACTGATTTACTTGAAGGGTATGTAACAAATACATTGACTACACCAGAGAATGTAACCGCAGTATTAGAATTGCTTGAAGATAGAATGGTATTACGAGTTAATGTAGGTCCAGTTGTAGAATAAGTACCAATACCAACTTCCCAGTTACCAGAAGCGTCTGTTGCAGAATAATAGGTCGTGTTTCCGTTACCGATGACGGCAAAGGATTGAAACCCTGCAACTGAAGCTGTTAGGGTAAAACTGACTGTGGTATTGGCCGTACCCTGTTGCTGGACACGATCATTTAACGCAAGAGCCATTTAAGCTCCTTAGCTAGTAGCTGTTGTAGAGTATGTAACGCTTACTGTATCACCAGCTGTTGTAACTTTAGCTGTTGTAAATGCACCTGCAGAATACAATGTACCACCAGTATTAGATTGAGCCGATGTAGCACCAGTACCTGTTACCAAGAAACATCCGCCTACTGTACCGCCAGCACCTGTAATTGTATAAACAATTGCTGTTGCTGCAGATGTAGTTACGTTTGATGGTGTTGATCCAGCTGATGTTGCTGAGGCAAACACTGCTGTACCACGTACTGCTGAACCACCTACTGTGTAGTTAGTAAACTCTGTCCAACCAGCGTGTGACGTTTGTGTGTCTGATCCTGTACCAAATGTTGGTGATGCACCTGAAATAAGACCTAAAAATGGACCTGTTACAGAATATGAAGAACCTTTTAATAAGGTATCTAACATTAATTGTTTACCTACAGCGTTTACTAGATTAGGAAATGAATCTTCCCATTTTAAATTGCCATCTTTATCATGACATTTTACTTCATAAAAACCTTCAATACCTACAGTTTCATTAGCAGCAGCACCAGCATTTAGCGTGATGGTAGCATTATCCCCAAATCCACCTTTTTCGTTTTGATTCATAATTACTCCTTAACTTATTCTTAAAATGGCACTTGTTGAATTTGCCGTTGGAAATTGCACTGTAAAACTGGTGGTAGCCGTCTTATCAGAGCCAAAATTTAATACAAAAACTGCTGCATTTGTAGTGCTATTATAAACTAAAGCACCCCTACAAGTAAAATTTGCTGGAGTCCATGTGACGTTAGCAAATGATAAGTAAGCTGTATTATCTTCTGTATCTGAAAGTATTGTCGTAGGGGTTAAAACTACCCCTCCAGCTGCATATCCTGTGCCTGTAACCTCATTAGTTGTGGTATAGGCTGTCGTAGCATCACCTAGATCTGCTAATGCGTTATAAAGGGCTATTTTATATGTATATGGCGTACCTGCATTAAAGTTTTCTAGTCCTTTAAGCATATTAGATTTAAATACTGTACAAGCGGTTTGAGTTATCATGAATTAACTCTAAGTTTAGTTTGTCCATCACGGTACGCATCACCTCTTTCAAGACCATCACCAAGACGTTTAAGTTGTTGTACAGCTTCTTGATACTTATCTTCGTAGTTCTTAATAATATCAGCTTCTTGTTTTTGGAAGATCATAGCTTCACGCATTGCGCCATAAAACAAGACTGGATCATAGTTATCACCTAGCCATGAAGTGCCAGTTGAATTAGATACACCAGTTACAGTTGCAGTAAATCCAGAACCAGCGCCACCTAAGTTTGCTGTAGCGGCACTTAATATATTGCCTACTACATAGAACTGACCACCTTCATTTAAAGTGATTGAGCTCACTGCACCAGATGAATTAATGACAATAGTAGCTGTAGCACCAGATCCAGAACCACCAGTTAACGATACGTTCTCATATACGCCAGGAACATATAATGACCCTACTGTGGTAATAGCTATTAATGTAATTTGACCTTGCACAATAGTAGGTGGGTAATAGTAATAATGTAATTCAGCATTATAGCTTGCATCAGGCGTTGGCCCTAAAAGAAGAGATAGCTCATTAATAGCACTATATTGAGACCCAAACAATGCATAATGCGTTGGTGTTCCTGTATCAGTAGGACTAGGGAAAGCTTGTCTAATATAGTTTACATCTTTGTTTAAAAGATATTCATACGTTCCATCTGGATTAATAACAGCAAAAGAATATGTAGATAACCAATCGTTTGGAAGTGATAAGTATTTATTGCCAGATGTCAAAGTACCTGTAACGTTTTTACGTAACGAAGGTAATTGAACTGAATTATAAATACGTTCTTCAGCTTCTTGAACAAAACGAGGTATATTAGCTACGAATAATTGTTCCGTAGTTTCCGCATAATCCTGAATTGATTGATACAGTTGAACGTAGTTCATTACTAGCCTTGTTTACCGCTAATCTTACGACCTTTAGTAGCTGCACCATAACCACGCATTTCTTTAACGCCATATGGGTTTACTTCTGCATAGTTACCTTTACTTACGCCACCAACAGAAATATTCATTCTATCTATTCCGTTGCCAGGCATAGCTACTGCATTTTGCTCTGTGCCATTTGGATTATCCATAGGTTGTTTATAAACACCAATGTCATCACCACCGCCAGATGGATATTTAAATCCAGTATATGCACTAGCATCTTTATTCTCTTTAGCATTACCTAAAGGATAAGATTCTGCTGGTGTCACTGGAACTTTGCGTTCTGTAGTCATGATTATTTACCTTTTTTTTGATTCATTGCTCTTGCTAAATTGCGTCCAAGTTTCTTCATAGATAATGAAGTTACTGAAGAAGCACCCTTAGAACCTTTACCAGATTGAATACCAGCTATTGGTCCTGAATCACCTAGATTTTTGCCTTTAGTTTTACCTTGTTTAGTAATACCATCAGCTGCTTTACGAAATGCCATTTTATTTCTCCTAATTAAGTTGTGACAATTGTTACATCGCCTATTATAACATTACTTATAAGGTGGTTAGGCGTTAATAAAGTATCAAAGTAACTTGCTCCACCTACTGGATTCCAACCCCATTCAATTTGACGGCTACCATCTTGAGGGTAACCATTATCTTGAATATTGTTAGAATTATTTAATCCAATTTGTAAACCTGTATTACCAGATATTTGATAGGATACATCTGGTCTTGGTTCACGAACTGCTTGTGGATCATTCACAGGATACATACCTAATAATAACTGTGGTTGATCTGGTTCCCAGCATTCTGGACAAACCTTAACGCTAATCTGTTTTGTTTTAAGTATAAGTTTTCTTAATTCTGAAAGCTTATAGCGTTGACCACAACGATCACATTCGGCAATGGAGTGTTTACCGCTTGAATACTTGGTAGCCATAATTACCTTATATAAGACATATTTCTAGGCACAAATCTAATTGGTGCCTTTTCTCTGTCCTCTTGAGATGCTAGATCCCATTGTTTTTCATAGTCAGACTGTAAGAATGCTACTCTATTAGGATCTACTGCAGGGGATTTAATAGCTAAGTAATAAGCTAATCCAGCTACCATACATGGTAAGAATCTAAATGGAATATCATTAACTGTTACGCCAGTGCCAGCATCTTGCACTCTACGCATTCTCCAATATACAAATGTATACTGATTGCCAGGAGAGTTAGGGCTTGGCCATACATTTACACTTGGTAAGTTTTGTATAGTAAGATAATTGCGTGGTGTTACTGTAGCAATATGGGCTGCTGCTGTTGTATTGTTTTGACCACGAGCACAATTTAATAATTGGTTATTTGTGCTATCTACATTTGGATAGTAAATAATTTCGTTATCTATCTGAATAAATCCAGCTGCTGCAATACCTGATACAGTGCTTAATGTAATGGTAGTATCTGTAGCACTAATAGAAGCTGCTAGATATACAGTGCTTGTGTTAGACATACCAGACTGTCTATTAATCCATACTTGGATAGGACGGCCTGTAGCTAATTTATTTGGAATCGTAGAATAAGTATCTTCTGATATACGATTAATATTAATGTCTTGTTGGTTAGGTCCACCATTACCAGTTCTAGTAATCATACTTAATAAATCAATAGTATCTACTGGAAGAGCATAGGTAATCTGGCCTGTAGCCATTTGTATTTGACCTTCTTCAATTGTCCAAAGGTTAATACCACGATTAGCCCACTCAATTGTTAATAGATTAAGTGATCGTCTAGCAGTTCTAAAATCGTAACCTGATCTTAACTCTAAACCACAGCGCTCAAATGCCTCTTCAATGAGGTCATTCATGTTTAGATTAAATAGGGTGGTTCCTGTAGTTGAGGCCATTGTTTACCTATTTTTGCAGAATACGCAAATTCTTAAGCTTCTTGATAAGTTTTTTCACAAATTTCTTAATCATATATACCCCTATTTTTTAGCTGTTTTAGCAGCTTGTTTGAATTGTTTTGCGGTTGGCGCACCTTTAGAGCCAGGTTTACGCATCTTCTCACCAGAGCCAGCAGCAATACGTGCCTTCTTAGCATGAATATTAGCATATAAACCTACCTTGCCACCTTTAGCGTATTGAGTAAAGTCCGTATCATCTCTACGGGCTTTCTTTTTACCTTTAGGCATTTTAGATGGTGCAATATCGCCCATACCACGAGAAGTTCTCATTAAGCTCTTGTCTTTCCACGAATGGCACAACCATCTGCACGTTTAGAAGCTGAAGATACTTTGCCGCCTTGTTTATAATTATCATCAAACTTTTTAACTTCTTTGCTTGGTGAATAGCCTTTTAATCCTTCTAATAAACCTTTTTTAATGTCAGGAGTTTCTTTAGGAGGCATACCATCAATAAACTTAGGAGCTGATTTGGGATTTTTCTTTACATCTTCCCAAGCTTTATCATAGTCAGCTTGTGTGGGGGCTTTGTCTTTATCTGCCATGATTAAATAATCTTTCCACGAGTTTTACCACGAACAGCAATGCCATTAGCTTTTGCTAATTGAGATGCTTTGCCACCAGAAGCGTAACATTTACCGCCTGATTTAAGGGATAACTTAGTGCCTTTACCACCTTTGTGTTCTTGCATATCATGTTGCTTCATAGCTTTTTTGATCATAGCTTTGTCTTGAGCCATGTCCATTTTTGTATCTTCTTTCATATCTGATTTCATAGTTTTTCCACCTTTTTTCATAGTTGGCATTGTTGGAGCAGCCATAGCAGCCATTGGATTAATAGCTGGTTGAGCTACTGCTGGGCTTGCAGCTAGTGCTGGTCGTCTCATTGCACGTCCCATCATCATAGCCATTCTTGGATTGGTTGATTTCTTTTTCATATTAATTCCTTAGTTACATTTCCATCGTTTAAGAGAAGCTGCTTTTCTAGTAGGCCTGCCTTTTTCATCTTTCATAGGTCCAGGCATTCCAGACATTCTTGCGCAGAAAGATTTTTTACGAGCACCGCCTTGTGGTTGTGGAGCTTTTAAATTAGATCCTGTAGCAGCATTATATTTAGCACGGCCTTTAGCAGTTAACCCAGCACCTTGAGATACTGGTAACTTTTCACCACGGCCAATAGCTAATGATACACCGCCTTTTTTAAACTTCTTACCTTTATCAGCTTTTGCAAAGTCTTTACCTACAGATTGTGGTATTCCAACCTTTTTAGCAAACTTAGGATTATGAGCAACTGCTTCCATAAGTTTATGTTGTGCTTTAGATTTACTTGGCATTACTTACCTAACCAGTGAGTTACCATCCAGCTAATGACGCCAGAAAGAACAGTAGCAATAGCGATGAATACTTTCCAACCGCCTTTAATCTCTTCTAGTGTTTTTTCAATACTATCAAGACGAGCTTTTAGCTGTTCCATATCTTCCATAATACTATCCACATCTGATTGAATATGTTTAATTTCTACACCGTGTTCTATAACTTCACGTTCTGCGCTCATATATTATCCGTAAAATATTTGAGTAGCTTCTACGTTAACCATATAAGCATAAACACCATTATCTACACGCACACCTTCGCCTGGGATAATTGGAGCATTATTATATGTATCAGCTGCAGAAGAATTATAAGTTAATAGCCATTTTGTAGAATATACTGCTGTTGGTGATGCAGTAATTGTTCCAGTATTAATATCTGTAAGCGTAAATGTATCTGCAGTTAATCTGGTTATTGTGTAGTTACCATCAGTTGCTGCACCACCTGTACCAGATTCAAAATGAATACCAATTTTATCTCCTGTACTTAATCCATGAGCTACTTTAGTTACAGTTACAGTTGTACCAGATCTGCCATAAGTAACACTAGATGAAACTGGCGTTGTTAATGTATCAAATAAAACTACAAATCCAGCAGTAGCCGTGCCTACATATGACACGCCTTTAACTCTAGTTGCAAATTTTACTAGATAGCCGCTTTGATCTATGTGACCTTGTTTTACATCATATTGCATTGCCATAATTAATCTCCTTGGGTTATAAAGGGGGCTAAGCGCCCCCAGTGATTAATTAAACAGCTGCGCTAAATGGTGTAGCTGGTGTACCAGAACCTACTAAAGATCCTTGTACTAAATAATAACCAGTTGCAAGGTCAGTTACTTGAACGTATGAACCAATTAAACCACCTGTTGTAGAACCATTCATTGTGATTGTATCTGAAGCTGGAAGAGTACTGAATACAGTACCTGTAGTACCAGCAACTGATGAGAAGCCATTCATAACGTCTGTTGAGTTAGCTACTTGAATTTTGTAACTGTTAGATGTAACAGATGTTGCAACTTCAAATCTGTAAACAGCGTTTGAACCTGTAGCTGCTGGAAGAGTAACTGTGATACCAGCTGCACGGCTTAGGTTGATTGTTTGACCATTGTATGCAGATGCTGTTACTGTTAATGTTGATGCTGTAACTGTTGAATTAACGCCTGTGCCAGTAATAAAACCAGCTGTAGAGGTCACTGGACCCGAAAAGGTTGTTGATGACATAATAATTTTCCTTCATATAAAGTTAAGTTTATTAGTCTTATATGCGTCTGCCAGGACAGTCTAATAAACCAGGTAGTTCCTGGATATGTTTATTTTACAATACTTTTGCCTGTAAACGGTAGTATTTTCACGCTTACTGGCAAATAAAAAAGGCCCTCCGAAGAGAGCCTTTTCCATCATCAAATGCTTAATTAAGCACCTGGTGAACCGAACATACCTAACGGATCTGACCAACCGAATGAATAACGTTCACGTGATTTATAACGTACGTTACCTGTGTCAAAGTCACCGTCCATTGAATTACTTAATGGAGTACGAACAAAGTGTTTCATACCATTAGGAACGTCAGTTGTTAAGTACCAACCATTAGCGTCTGTCAAGAAGTGGTTAATTGTATAACCTTCTGGGATAGAGCCATTGTTCTTAATAGCATTGATATCATTGTCAGCAGTACCAACACGTAACTCAGTTTCCAATAAGCGAGTTGCAACGAATTGCAATGCTGGTGGAACGATAAGTTTTTTAGGTTTAGCTGCAATTAATAGACCACGCTCATCAGTCCAAGCTGCGATTTGAATAACTGCATTTTCCAATGAAGTTTCGTTCAAGTCAGCTGCTGTAGCTGGAGTGTTACTATTAACGCCACCTGAAACAAGTGGATGAGCAGTGCTGAATAACGCAACACCATCACCACCTGTGTATGAAGAACTGAAGCCGTTATTAATAACTGCAGCAGCCTTCACTTGTTTTGTGTAAGCCATAGCTCTTGCTAAAGCCTTTGTGTAACGAGCAGATAATGAATCATATAAGTTATCTTCAATAGCTTCTTCAGTTAAGCTGAAGCCAAGGGAGATAGTTTCGTGATTGTATCGTGCTGTCCAAGCTTCTTGAGCATTGTCATAAGCGATGGCTGTGCCTTCGTTTTTAACTGGTGCTGCTGAAAAGCCTGAAAGTTTTGTTTCTTCTTCAAATGAACGCTCAGAAGTCTCTGTTTCGTAGATTTCTTTGTGTTCTTGACCGTAAGTTGCATATTCTAAACCGAATAGCGCATTAAGTCCTGGTAATAGCTCTTTAAGGAGCTGTGCACGTGAAATAGCCATGTTTTATTCTCCTAGTTAAGCTGTGTAAGTTGTGCCTGTAAGGGCAGTCAACTGTGGGTTGTTAATCTTCACAATTACTTCAGGATAAACTAAAGTAGTTGAAACGTAGTATGCAGTATCTGGAACTAGACCAACAACTCTCCATGGGAGTGTAGTTGTATCACCAGCACCGTTAGCAGGTTTAACAATAGATGCTTGTGAATCGCCTGTTGTTGTAGAACCTGTACCGTTTTGGATCTCAGCTACGTTAGTACCTAAGATAGTTGCATTAGCATATGTTACTGTGCCAGCTGTGCCAGATGTTGTTACTGCTACTTTGAATGAAGCTGAAGCATCAACCACTACATAAGCAATAGCGTTAGTTACGCTAGTACCTGGATAGTATTGAGCTTGAACTGTTTGACCTGATGAATTGGTATATTGAAAACCAGTTACCACGCCAATAATTGTACCTGTAGTTGTAGCACCAGATAACTCTATTGTACCGCCCGCTACGAGTTTAACTGAAGCACCGTTATAAATTGCAGTATTGTAAGATCCGCTGATTGGATACTGTAAAGTAGCGCCAGCGTATGGAATACCATCATAACGTTGAATCGGTTTAAAGCCATAGGGTTTATCAATGGTTGGATAAGCCATATTTAAAACTCCTTAAATTAATAAAATTAACCTTTGCCAAAACTAGTCGTAGATTTTCGCTCATTAAAGAGAGGCATTCTAGGATCGTTTTGACGCATAAGATTATTATCAACAGCGTCTGTTTGAGATTGCGTTTGCTTCTCATAATATTCTGTTCTTTGTGCGACCATTTCAACAGGGGTCTTACAAAGTAATAATCCGCCAATCTCAATGTTGTCTTTATAACGACTATCGGGATCAACTAACAGTTGAAATTTAGGTTGCTCTTCTGCTCTAACAGGTTCCCAGCCTTCTCTAAGTTTAGAACTGAGATTGCGTGGGTCTGCTGAGTTCAGCATTGAAACTCTAATCCATCTGTACGCAAAGCCAGCTTGTTTGTCTGGTTCTGGTAACAATTCAGGAGCTTGCCACTGTTTAGGGCGCTCATCCTGTTGACGGTTATCTACTTCACGGGGAATTCTATTTTCAGCCATTTTGGGACTCCAATTTAGTTAATTCCAGCGCATATTGCTCTGGAGAAAGTTTGAACTTCTTAGCCAAAGCTAATTGTGTCTGCGTCAGTCTAATCTTTTTTGGGGATGTAGAACGAGTAGCAGGCGCTACTACCGTTGATGGTTTTTTAACAGAGTCTTTGGTCTCTGAGTTATTTTCGCCAGCGAATTTCTCTGGGAATCTTTTCTTGATTTCAGTATCTATAGCGTTCCAGTATTGATCAGAGCCAGTTGTGACTCCATCACGTTCTAGTCGTCTATGAATACCCATAGCAAGGAAACTCATATCGTCATCAACACCATACCAGCTGTTTTTGTCCAACCAAGACTGGGTTTTTGAATCCAATCGTTGCGGTTGTTGTGACTGTTCTGGTATTTTTACCTCATTTTCAGCTGTTTGTAAAGAACTTTCATCATATTGCGGTCTATAAGACTCAACTTGATGGATTTTAAACTTAGCTTCTGTGAGTTTTTCTTGTGCATCTACGACTTTATCAGAGTCACCAGAATCATATGCTTCTTTATAAGCGATTCTAGCTAGTTCTAATTGTCTTTCTGCACCTTCTTTAGCGTTAGAAACGTATACTTTTTCACCTTCTGTTAGACGGCCTCTAAGTTTTTTAGTTTCTTCTACTAATGATTGTGCTACACGAATTGCTTCTTGTTGCTCACGTACTGCCTGTTCTTTTTCTCTACGCTCATCATTAATGAGTTTTTTCATTTGAAGTAAACGTTGTTTAGCTTCTTTTGAATACTGTTCAAGATCATCATTTTCAATGTCTTTTACAATTTCTTCTGGTAGTGGTTGAGCATTCTTTTGATCTTCTTCAGGACGATCATCCACTATTTCAATTTCAATTTTATCTTCTGCAGATGCTTCTACTTCTGGTGTTTCCATTTCATCTGGAAATTTAAAATCTTCTTCAGCCATGTTAATTCTCCTTAAATACGACTAATGCCACGGGGATCTTCTACAATACCCTCAACACTATCATCATTAATTATTCGGAATTCCCTATTATGAATCTTCAAGCGTGTGCCTGAATTAGGGCGGGCTAATATGAAGTCACCAACCTTACACCAAGGACCTGAAGGAAATCTTTTTTCATCCTTGTAGCAATCTGGACCCATTTTAACTACAAAAAATACTGTAGATAAAACTTCTTCATTTCGTAATGTTTGATCGGACTTAATTAATCCGCTTTCAAACTCTTTTTCTGCTTCTGGAATCGCACATAAAATACGATATCCTGATACTTCTGGGAGCTGCTTTGCTTTGTCCTCATCCGTTTGGGGAAGGGTTGTTGCTTGGGTTACATCATCGGTATTTGAGCCGATTAGTATTTCACTCATCTGAGTTCTCCATTTGTTTATTTAGGTCTTGAATGTATCTTCGTGTAGAAAGTAGACCTGATATCTTTCCGCATATATTTTGGTATTCAGAGTAGTCTTTGGCTACACCAGTACCTAAATGTTCTTCTAAATTTCTTACTTGTATATCTATTTCTCTTAAGATTACTTCGTATTCATTCATTTATTTTCCTTGTTTGAAGGTTGTTGTTTTTGTTTTTCTTGCATAGCCATTTGAGCTTTGGATCTACCAATATCTGAACCAAGTCTAAAGCCCTCCATCTTTTCTTTAGATGCAATGTTAGCTTTTTCAGCTTGAGCTTTAGCAGTTACTTGCATGCCAGCAATTTCTTTTTGCGCTGATATACGAGCTTTCTCTAATTCAAGTTGGTCAGCTTTTGCTGCTGCATCAATTTGCATTTTCTTCATTTTAATATCTACTTCTTGAGCTTTTAACTGAAGTTCTTTCATTTGCATTTGAATCACTGGATCTTGAGATGCTTGTTGAGCATTTTTAGCTGCAATCTCTGTTTGATTTTGATTGAGCAATTGTTGTGCTGCTGGAACGGCCATACGAGCAATTTGCATTTCTTGTTCTGGTGATAACTTAGTTGACTCATCATCAGCGTCAAGGTCATTGTATGGAATGTTAATGCCCATAGTGAGTTCCATTTGACGTTTATACTCCATACCTACGTGCTCTGTAATGTGTGCTTGTAATGCTTGAGCAATAAGTGGAGCTTGTGGGTTCTGGCCAATCGTTTCTCTGATCTTTGGATCATTAAGCATAGCCATATGGATCTGGATATGGGCTTGATGGTCTTGATACATGAATGCCTTCATAGGTTTGTTCTTTAAAGCGTTCATATTTTCAGTGATTGGATCTAATGGCTTCTCATCTTCAGGTAACGGTACCAATTTTTCAGCATTTCTAATGCCCAATACCTCTAACATCTGACGATGTAAGTATGGTAGGTTGTAAAGTTGAGGCGCTGTCTGTGAAAGTTGTAAAACTGCTTGGTATTGCACCACTTTTTGACTCATTGTGGCTGCATTTGGGTCAGAAACAGGGATAATATTGACCATTTCGTAGTCTTTTCTACGAGCTTTACGATCACCTGTCACTGGTTCATATGAATAATCAGCTGGAGCGTAGCTTGCAATGATCTTTTTGAGTAATTTAAACTCATTTTTCATTGAAAAGTGCATGCGAGCTTGAATAGCTGACATGACTTTGAGTGTTCTCTCTAAAATAGCAAGCGTTGTGCCTACTGGAGAGTTAGCGCTCATGTCTGAAACTTTTAAATCACCTGCAGCTGCAAATCTTCTACCTTCTTCAATGATCTGATTAAGTAATTGGATAAGCGTTTGGCTTGGTTCTTTGTACGGCAACGGCATGATATTATCTTTCATCGTGCCAGAAGGTACATCTACATCTCTAAATTCGCCTGGAGCGATTGGTGTATCATCACCCTTGACTCTAAGGCCTCTTGTTTTGAATCCACCTGGAAGGTTAGCTAGTGATCCAGCGTCTACTAACTGACGTAATATGGATGTACCAGATTTAGCAAAACCTCCGATCAAGTGAATCAAACCAAAAGCATAAAAACCAAAACCTGGAATGTATGCATAATGGACAAAGTGTTGACGCTTTTGGAAAGTCTCATCATCAGGTTCCCAGTTACGTCTAATAGCAAGAACTTGCATACTTCCATATTCAATCGTTACAATGTAAGGAAGTTTTAAACCAGTCTTGTTACCTTTTTCATCTTCATGTTCAAATCCTGGAATATCTAAATCTACTTGCATTTCAATAAGTTTATATCTTGAATCAGTTGTTGCACGGAAGCCTAACTTCTCTGCAATCTTTTTCTCAACTTCATCTAAAGTGTTTTGTGGCGCACCTAATTCAATATCACGGTAGAAGCCATCAAGTTGCAATCTTAATAATTCATTTTCTGTTTTACGCATGACGTGAGATACACGCTCTGCAGTTTCAAGATTAGAAGCGCCATAAGGAACTACTAAATCTTCTGAAGGTACATAGATAGATACTTGACGATCAAGACCTGGATCTACATAAACCTTTTTAAATCCGTTACCAGATAATGCGGTGCCCCATAACATACGTTCATGTTCAGAACGATACTCTGTCATGTGTTCTGTAAGTTCATAGTTCATGTCATCTACGACACGTGTCATTGCATCTTTTTTATCTTGTGTTTCTTTACCAATGATCTCACCCTTAACAGGACCAGATGCTGGGAAAGTATCCATGATTGTTTCTGATTGGAATTTAGTCACAGCTTCAGCTAGAATAGGATGATAGACTCCACACGCACCTTCCCATGGTTCTGATCTTTCTTCAATCTTAAGACCTAAAAGTTCCAAACCATCTACATAAGTTTGTATCCAGTCTTTTCTTGCTGCAATATCAGAATCAAAGTCACCAATTAAATCACCCGCTAAAAGAGTTAGTTCACCAGCAGTAAGCTCTTCAGCTAAGTTCTTATTAAACTCTTCTTCATCTTGAGCTTTTTCAATGTCAATTTCTACGCCATCCATATTAATATGTACAGATTCTGGATCCTCAATTTCAATTTCCATTGCAGGTGCTTGTTCAATACCTGCTAGGCCTTGTGGTAGTTCATATAGTGCTTTGTCAATTGCCATAATTTTTCCTTAGTAATATGCAACTTTACGTCTAAATTCTCTTGGTTCATCTGGTTCATCTGATGGAAGATTAACGAATCCTCCCTTTCTAAACCGAATAAGAGCTTGGGTTGAAGAGTCCACTAAGTCATCGTGGTCTGAATTTGGAAAGGCTGCCATCTCTTCTATGACTTCTTCTGCCCAACGTTTATTTGGTGCCCACACCTTGCCTGATGCGAATAAATCTGTTACAGAGTTTAATCTGCTTATTTTATCGTTTCCACGGGTCGGTGTAAACTCTTGAACGGGTATTCCCATCCTTCTTAATTCAAATATTAACGGGGCTCCAGAGGCCTTTGCTTCGACAATAAAAGCATCTGGTTGCCATTCCTGATAGTATTCAAGCGCTCTTGCCTTAAGTTCTGGAAATTCCATCCGCTCTTTAAGAGCATCAAGAAGAATAATATGAGGATCATTTTCATTTTCATCTTTATAAAAGACTCCCCATGTTGTACATGCAGAATAATCGGCACGTTCAGATTTAGTAAATGCGGTATCCCATGATTGTATAATGAATTGACACTGTGGTGGTATTTCTTTTTCCCATACTTGCCACCATTCACGCTTCACTAAAGCGCCCTCTTCAGAGGTTGGGTTTTGTTGGTACTGAGCTGACCACTTACTTAATGGTAGTTCAATACGTAATTTACTTAATTCATCGTAAGACCAGAACTCTGGCCATAAAGGTTTTTCAGAAGGAAGAATAGCTGGGAGTTCAATGATTTCCCATTCATCTCCATCACGATCAGTCATAGCTTGTAGGATCTTGCCAGTCAGGTCTCTTTTAGACCAACGGGTCATAACCACTACAATAGAGCCTCCAGGTTGTAAACGTTGACGTGGACCTGAAGTATACCACTCATACACCTTATCAAAGACGGATGGGTCTCCAGCGGCTAACGCTGCTTCTTGCTCCGAATGCGGGTCATCAATGATGAGCAAATCTGCTCCTTTACCAGTGACAGTACCACCAACACCGATAGCAAAATACTCACCATTAGCATTAGTGCTCCAGCGGCCAGCAGCTTTAGAGTCAGAACGAAGGGCGACATTTGGAAATATTTTAGCATAGACTTCAGAGTCTACCAGATTTCGCACCTTTCGTCCAAACCCAACTGCAAGTTCAGCTGTATTTGAGCATTGAATAATCTTCTTGCCAGGGAATCTTCCTAAGAACCAAGCTGGCAGCATAAAGGATGCAAACTCTGATTTAGTGTGCCTTGGAGGCATGTTAATGATTAAACGCTTAGTCTTGCCTTGAGCGATCTCTTCAAACTTCCTAGCCATTAAGGCGTGGTGCCTTCCATGGATAAATCCTGGCCACATAGTGACTACAAACTTCATGAAGTCTTCTTGGCCTTCTTCACGAAGTAATGCATTATCATACTCACGAACTTGCTCCAGAACCATAGTCTGTTCTTCTGGAGATAACATATTCATTAACTCTATGACTTTATCACTCAAGATCTCGTACCCTTAACCCTGCTGGACGAATCGAGCGTGATCTGCCCTTCACCCCTTTGCAAACTCCTATCTCGATCAGGATAGACATCTTACGGGCAACATTGCCCCTACCTCTTTCGCCCGTTAGACGCATGATATCATCTATAGTCGGACCAAAGCCGTAGTTACGCCAAAACTCATCTACGATCAGAAAGATTTCTTTTTGTGCTGGGGTCATTTGCTCTTCTTAAATCCATCGTTGTTAATCTGTTCTACATATTTTTCAAGGTGGCTATTCTTTAGCATCTTTTCTAACTCCAATACTTTAGAGTTATCTTCTGTCCAGATGAGCTCACCCGTAGACTTATCTAGTTCATACTCTTTCATACAAACCTTTCAGTAGCTGTCCATAATCCATATGCAAGTCCACACCATAAAGATACTAGTAAAGCCATAATGAAATCTTCTTTCGCCCCCTTAAAACCCTTTAGGTCAGTCCATATGGAGTAAAGAGCAAAGAGAACAGTATTAAGATAGATAGTCATAACAAATCCCCATACAAGATGTGTATATACATAGGAAACATCAATCCTTTCCATTACACTTCTTTCCAATTTGGGTTAGAAATATCTACTGGGCTAGTAGGGGACCCAGAATCAACAAGGGGGGGTGTTTCTATAGACGGCTCTTCAAACTGTTCCCAAAAATTAGATACCCCCTCCCCCTCTGTGTTTGGAATTGATAAGGGGGGTGTTTCGGATATGGGTGCGGATTGTTTGTCTGGAATAGTATGTGTAGGGGGAACTGTA
>Ga0209296_1000679_pt1 | contig 28865 bp, 49 predicted proteins | sample S_130206_EF_Meta_FD_187319 | JGI IMG/M metagenome (GOLD analysis project Ga0209296, IMG submission 187319) | Freshwater microbial communities from Lake Simoncouche, Canada to study carbon cycling - S_130206_EF_MetaG (SPAdes) (version 2) | ecosystem: Environmental > Aquatic > Freshwater > Lake ... | reverse complement strand
ATTATTTAAAGAGCCTTGTGGTATATCAAGCTGTTTTTCAAGTTCTACTATTGTTTTTACAATATGTACTTCTAATAAGTGACCTTCAAGGTCATACATTGCTATTTTCATTGTTCTTGTTTATCAATGTGAATTAAAAAACTTGTCTTCCGTTTTATTGTAGGAAACTGATTCAATAGCCACAAAGTCAACTCGTCTTTTTCTGAGTCATCAATGTGAAATTCTGCGTAGGTATGCACCTTGTGTCCTTGTAGGATTTCATCTTGTTGTAAATGCTGTGGAATATCCGACAACTTAATTACTGATTTTGTTATTCTTCTCATTGTTCTTGTTGTTTAAATTCTTGACTATACCATTGTTCAAATTCTTGTTGCCAATCACCAAAAGTAATATCTCGGTCTTGTAACCAACCTTTTTTTATATACTCCTTCTCCATTTCTTTGGCTTGTTCAATTAATTCAGGAGTGTATAAACTTATTCCTTGTTTATATAACTCATCTATCAACCATTCTACTGCTGTTTTCATTGTTCTTGTTGTTTAGTTATCATTTCTATTTAAGATATGTGGTAAAAATTGGGACTTATCCTTTAAAGGTTTCATCATTATCTACCCACTCATCCACTATCTCAAGGTTACCACTAAAAGAATATCCAGTAGCTTTTAAAAGCCCTTCAATCATTTGCAAGGCTTCATCTAGAGTTACATCGTTATGAGGTACTTCGTGAATAATCTTATGTTCGTATTGTTCGATTGTTATTTTCATTTGTCTTTGGTTTTAAATTCGTCTTTTAGTCGTTCCAAGTAAAGTACAAAGTCCATTGCTTCCTCTTGTGCGTGTGTAAGCCATTCTAACGTGCTTAAATCGGTTCTTTCTAGCGTAGTCTTGTACTTGTTTATTCCTACTTGCGAACGTTCATTAAAACGTGCCAAAACACGTAATACTATTTTATCTTCTATTTTTTGTTGCATTGTCTTTTATTTTTTTTAGTTCAATATCATAATCTTCTGATGTCATTATAAATTTATAACTAACAAAATCCCCTAACCAATGTGCATCATATTCGTTTTTACCTCGTTTACCTAGCATTATTTCACCATTTATTTCTACTATGTTTCTGCTGTCCCCTTCTGAAAATTTATTTAAATATTCATAACCATCCCACTCAAGCATTTTAATTGATTCTAAAGTATTTAAAACATTTATATAAGTTGGTGAAACGTAGTAATATGCTGCTCTTACATTGTAGTCATTTTCATTTATAGAAAATTGAATGTCTATATCTTTTAAAAGTAAATCACTTCTTTGTTGCTCCATTCTAAAAGTTATGTATTTATCTGTGTCCGTTTTTTCATCTTTACACATATTCCAATTCATAACATCAGCTTCTAAATCACGAATATTAAATGTCGCACTTGCGTATAGTTGTTCAATTAATTTATTTGGTTGGCGATATTTAAAATACTTATCTTTTAAATTAGATAATCTATCTTTTTTTATTACGTCTTCTTTTAGTATATATCTCATAAGAAATTTATTAAGGTGTTGTAATACTCTCTGCAAAGCTCTACTTGCTCTTTTATTCTTTCAATAACTGCTTCGTCTTTCTGTACGTAGAAGACCTTGACACGTCTGTTCTTTGGAATGTGGCTAAAGATGTGTTTCTTCTGAATCTCGTCACGCAGGTCTAAACTTTCTTCCATTAGGTTTAACTTCCAGTGAGTTCTTCTTATCTCATCTTCTACCATTAGTTCAGGTGTGTCAACTAAACAGTAACATAACATTGACTGTTGTTTACCTGTTAGCCACATATATCCTTGCAGTTGGTAGTAGTAATCCTTTGTAGGAATCTCGGTTTCAAAAAACGGAAAGGTAGAACCATCCCAAGAGGATTTTACGTCTAATAAAACTTCTTCCGTGTTTACGTCAGGTGTTCCTGTAATCCAATCATTCTCATAAAACTCTTCGTTCTTGTAGATAAATCCAACGTCAAGCACTTCGTTAACTAGGTTGATTGATTCGTTCTCTACTTCGTTTCCTTTGTCTGTGTAACGTGAGCTAAACTCTTTTCTTATTCCGTATTTATCTTGCAACACCATCTCGTGAATGTAAGTTTTTGCAGTCTGTGAAAGCACCTCCGATTTATTACGAGGTGCTGACATAATTTTTCCTATAGCAGAGCATCTAACTTTCATAACGCGTTCAATATATCGATTTGACCATCTGTTAACGTGAACTTGCTTTCTAAAGACTCACGTGTTATCTTTCCTTCCGTTACTGCTTTGACTGCATCTTGGAAACGCTTAGCATCTAGCGTTTGTTTCTTTGGTTCGTCTTTTACTTGCTCTCCTCCTGCATCAGTATCTTTGTCAGTTACTAATCCTAACATTGCACTAATCGCATATCTACGAATGTAAGTGATTGCAGATCCAAGAACTTGGAAGTCGTTCATTCCTTTGAGTTGTACGTTCTGAGGGATGTTTGTAGAGCTTTGTATCTGCTCTCCTGATTCTACGTGGAATAGAATCGTTAAGACATCCCCTTCATTAATTAACTGAGTGAATCCTAATCCGTGTTTTTTTAGCAATGGATTGATTACACTAAAAATCTTCGGTAAATCCGAATAAGAATATCCATAGCCTTGCGTTGCTTTATGGATTACTGGTACTTCTTGTTGGAACTCAGCCAACGACTTAAATAAATGTTTCATAATAAATTGGTTTTTGTTTAGACAAATATATAAATAATATTCTAATTGTGTACTTTTTTGTTAAATTATTTTAAAAATTTAGTTTCCAAATGAAGTTAAATGTTTTTAAGTCGCTTAATTTTAGTTTTGTCATTAGGTCTTTTCGTTCTTTTCTGCGATATAATTTCTTATAACAATCATTAAAAGATTCTACATATTTTAACTCAACATTTTCTCTGCAGTAATTTAATAGTTCTTCTTTCCGTACAATCCAAAAACAAGTTTCAAATTGGAAAGCAATCCATTCAGCTTTTGATTGATCACTGCAACTTCCGCCTTTTCCATTAACATTTTTAAATTCAACTACAACAAATCCTTCTTTATGTGATTGTTTCAATCCTTTAACATCAACTCCTTTATCATATATCCAGTAATCAACGTGATTAAATATATCATCTTGTTCGCTACTCTTTTTGCATTGTATGTTATTCAAGTTACAGGCTATAAGAAATTTACTTTCTCCTTCGATTCCAACTAAAATGCTTTTTTGAATATGCGATTCACTTGATAGTTCTTTGGCTTTATTTGATATCATTGTAACTGTCTTACTTTATTTTTATATACTTTGATTAATTCTTTTAGTTCATCAACACTCCATTTTTTCTCTATGTGAGCTTTGCCTTGTAATTCAATCAATTTTTCTGCTCCAATTCGTTTTTCTATTCCTATCTGATAGTTTAGTAAGTTGCCTGATAGGTATGTGTTACAGGCTTCGCATTGCAGATGCACATTATCTTCATCGAATCGGACGTTTGAATGTCCTCCCTGTGAGTAATAGTGTCCTGCGTTCTTTTTCTTTGGAGGTAGTCCGCATGATATGCACCATAAACCATTATCACGAAGTCTGATAAATTGATTGAATATTGTTTGTGCTTCCTTTAACCAATCCTGTGTAGTTTTTAGGTCTGTTTTCATTCGTGTTTTAGTCTCATTCCAAGTCTTTTCTTTTACCTCAGCTACAAAAGCTCTAATGCAATCGTCTGATAAGCAGTATTTGTGATTGAATCTGATAGGTTCAAACTTTTGTTTGCAGTTTTTACATCTCGGCATCAGTCTACAATTATTGATTCTACAAATTGACGGAATCTAATCTGCAAGTCAACCTGTTGTTCGTATATTTGGTCTCGGTTCTCTCCGTAAATACTTAAAACTTGGTTATCTACTCGTCTGATTTCTTGCATTAGCATATTTGCTTTACGCTTTAAGTCTTGTTTAAATACTGATTGGTCGTTTAGGTCTTCAATCCAATCTGCTAATACTGGTAATACTGCACATAGTGCAACTAATTTGTGGCTTTTTGTCATCATCTTAAATTTTATGTAATTGTTTTTTTGCGTTTAAATATGCTTCCCTTGCTAAATTTTGGTTATCAAAATAGCCTAAATGTTTCATTTTTCTATCAACTACTATGTAAGCCATATATTTTTTTATTTTTTTATGAAATGAATATCCTAAGGCATTTTTTACATTCCACATATTTTGCTGATGTGTAACTGAACGTAAGTTTAAAATTCTATTATCCGTTTTATCACCATTAATATGGTCTATTTCTTCTGCAATTTCATTGTATAAATAAAACCAAGCAAATTGATGTCCTAAAATAGAATGTACTTTACCTTCATTTTTTACTTGAAAATTAATATATCCTCTTGAATGTTTAGATTTTATATAATTTCCTCTTAATCCCATAATCAATCCTGTTTCTGAGTCATACTTGTAGCCTTTGTTTAGTGCTAGTGTACATTTTTCAATCTGTTTTTCCTTCATAATTCTAAATTTTGGTGTTTAAGTTCGTGTTCTAATTCTTCAATTCTTTTCTTTAGTTCTCCGTTTATATGCAGACATCTGTTTATTTCTCGTCCGTGTAAGCGTAGTTCTGTTTCCAACTCAACTATTGCTAACTGCACCTGCTTTAAGTCGTTCTCAGTGTCTCTAGCTCCGTTTATGTAAGCTTCTGCTGATGGTCGTTTCTCTTGCAGTTCTTCTCTCGTTAGCTTTACTTTCCAAATGTTCTTTTGTATAAGTCCTTTGATGTAAAGTAGTTTTAATCCTATGTCCATCCTTTGTTGTTTAACGCGTTTAACTTTTGTTCTGTCATTGTTATCTTTGCCTGAAACGGCTCTTTTATTCTGAAAGGCTTCAATGGGTCTGTGCCGTGTATTTCAAATCCTATTCCCTTATTGAAGTCGCATATTACAGGTGCATCCATTCCCGTATGCTTACCTCCTGTTTCCATATCCTTTACTTTTTCTACCTGTACCCAAGTTTTGTACTTTAAGGTTTCGTGTTTGATTAGTCTGTGTATAACAATCATATCATCACATCTGTTTAAGAATGCTTTACCTCCTTCTATGTGGTCTTTTAATGGTGCTTTTAGATGTCCTTTTAGTTCTCCGTCAGCATACAAGTTCCCTGTTCTACCTGATTCTGTATTGGGGTGCGTGTTTATGTAGATTGTCATTCCGTGCTGATTAACAAATTGTCTAGCCTGATTCATAAATTCGTAGTTTCCTGCAAATGTCATTTCTCTGTCAAGTCCTGTAAATGGGTCAATCAATCCTACATCTGCTCCGCTTTCTAAAAATAGCTTTAAGATATCTGCAGGTTTGTAAAGTTTGGAATTATCAATGAACACAAATGACTGCTCTAAAAAAGCTAAATCTCCACTTATCTGAGAATGGCTAAGTTCTTTGAATGGCTTTCCTCTGTACATCTGTATCATATCACGCAGGATTTGTCCTTTTTGATTCTCGCCACTCCATATGCAGAAGGTTAAATTGTGCTTTAAGGCTAATGTAAGAAAGTACCAATTAATCCAATACGTTTTACCTACGTTGTCGTGTCCTAAAATGATGTTTAGTTGTTTGGGTTTAAATCTTAAATGTTCATCTAGGAAGCAGTCTAATCCTAATCCTTGTTTTATCTTTCCGTCTTTTACGTCCAATAAATATTGTAGCGAATCTCCTTGTTTCAGTATCATAGTTATTTATTTAAGATTGCTAATATACTATCACTTTCCGTTTTTATTGTCCTGTCAGCATATTTATCTAACGTCTCAGCTCTACTAAAGAACTCAGGTGTGCAATACTGGTAGTTGTTTTCTTTGTGATATGGATTCTCTTTGCAGTTTTTAATTGCGTTAATTATATCTTCTTTTTTATATCCGTCTTTTAGTCGTGCTTTGTATGAACGTTGTATCTTATCAGAGACTACTTTAAAGTTTCTACCAAAAGATTTATTCACAAACTCAAGCAACGCTTGATAGTCTATATTATATATTACACTTACACTATCACTTACACTATCACTATCGGCATTTTTGGTATCACTAGGTACATTTGGTATGCGGTCGCATTCTTTCGTATCCCATCGTTTCTTTGCGTTTGCACTATTACGTTCTCGTATATTTTCGTATTTAAGCAAATCACGTTTAAGACTTTGTCTAATTGGTTCAAATGCAATTTCTACAAGTGGGTTGTCTGTTACTGGATGTTGATCATTAACATAACGCAAGATGTGTTTAAGTAAAGCTCCTGCATCTACATCTTTTAATTTCTCTACAGTGTGAATAATATCACAGTAAAGCAGGAATGAATTTTTTTCTGTTGCCATTAGCAAATTATAAGTAATAAAAAAAGCCATCTTAAATCCCAAGCATCCGACCTCTTGTTCATTAAAATGGCTAATAATATCCTTGCGTTTATATTGTCGGATGAACGCATACAAAGATAACGAAACTTATTCTAATAAAGTTGCATTAGCATCAAAAGTTTTATATCTACCTTCTTTAATCCATCGTTTAACTCTTTGGAGCTTGTACAAATTAGTAGAATCCATAACGTCTGAAATTAAATCTCTTGGTTCAACATAATACTCCGTGTTTTTCAAGAATACCTGATACTCACGAATAATAGTTGTGTACTCGTGTTTGTTGTACTTGTTCATATTTTTGTGCGTTTCGATGTTATGTAAAACCGAAGCGTGATGCTGATTAAAGTACGAACCTATTTCGCCTAAAGTTAACTGCTCTTTTCGTAATCTGTGCATTAGATAGCATTTCTTGTAGATTATTTCTCTGTGTCTATTGCGTTTGTTTAATCCATCTCGTTCTATCAGGTACGTTACCTTGTCCATTAAATTATCTTTCATAACTTTAAAATTTAAATTCTTCTATGTAAAAACTACCCATATTAAAACGTCCTGTTTCGATTAGATCCATCTTCTTCCAATAGCACAAACTCTTAGAAGTAAAAATCCACTCCTGTACAGTTGCAAGTCCTATTTTGTATGTTAGTTTATATTTCATAACGTAAATAATTTAATGATTCCTAATACTAATATTAATACTCCTGCGATTACTAAACTTACTGCAATTCCTAGCATTGAGGATTCGTAGTTTTCTTTTCTTTTGTAGCTCAAAATCCGTAAAAGTTTTGTAATGTTTCTTCATCTGCCAACTCTAAATAAAGTTCCTCTCTAAAGTTTTCTTCTATGTTTCCGATTCGTGTTTTAGTAGGTTTGACTTGACTGTTTCTTACAATCATTTTTAACGTGTTGCGTAAATGCGTTTCAGACATTTGATCAACATCAATTAAATTTCCATTTTTCATTTTCCAGTAATACTTCATAACTCTTGATTAAATTTAATTTCACATATTTTCCTGTAAAGTTCCTCATTGAAACTTCCTCTTATTGTTTCGTGCGATGACTTCGTTTTCCAGAACTTAATCATCCTTTGTAGTTTAAATACCATAATAGCTCCAATCTTTTTCGTCAGTATCTAAATCACGCATTTTTTCAAGTGATTCGTTGTATAGCCAAAGCGTTTGGTTTCTAAACTCTTTTACTTTGTCTTGTAGCCATTGCTTATAATCGTCCGTGATTTCAATGTTTCCTTTTTCGTTGTTCAGGTAGTGAAAAAACGTACCCGAAATGGGAACAATAGTAAAGTCTGTATAGTGTCCCGTACAATCATCCGACCAATCAAAGTCGCAAATAACTTCATAGCAGTATTCTTCATACACATATTCCAAGTGCATATTAAAAGCTGAAAGCGTGTAATCTGTTATTTCAAATTTGTTCATCTTATTTGTTTTTAGTAATTAGTTCTCCGTATTTCTCTAGTACTGGACTTTGAACGTGCGTAGGTAAGTCCTCAATGATTTTGTCTTCTTTAATGTAGTTTGGTGTAGTAGATAAAAAGAACGTCATTACCGCCCAAAATGCTACAAACGGTAAAACCACGTTTAAAATGTCTTTTTGATTTTCGTTTAAAGTTTTCATAGTCCTAAAGTTTTTACTAGTTTATTAATAATTGCCCAACGTGCAACAACTGCATCTGTAATAGGATCATTTATTCCTAATTTTAAAATATACTCCATCAAGTCATTGTAAAGGTCTTGCTCTTGGGCTTTAATAATTTTAATCATTTCTTGTTTTTTCATAGCTAATAAGTTTGTTATTTGAATTACTTATATGCAAATATAAAGATAAGGTTTCATTTATCAACAATTTTTTTTAATTATTTTACATTTATTTTTAAAAGCATTGATTTTACTAGGGAAAAACGTACCCCATCGGGTACATATAAGTTGAACTTTTGCTTTATTACACCCCATCGGGTACATAAACTATACGTGAAAACTACTTAATGTAGGAGAAATTCACGTAATTATACCCAATTGGATATAAAATGTCAAGTTATTCGTCACAAAAACTTGATAAATTTGGGACAAGAATGTCGCAAATATCTGCTAAATATGCGACACGTTTATTTACTAAAAGTGTTACAGGTGCTATTGATTATATGGATAATTTAGCGAAAGGGGGTACGCATTAAAAAAGGGATGCCTTTCGACACCCCTAATTTAAAACCAAATAACTATGAGCTGCAAATATACTAAAAGATATGAGTTAACCTAGCAACTTGTCCTGAATCTTTATGATGAATAAAACCTTCTACTGCTTTAGGTGAATGTTGATAGCCGTTTCTGTGATGCCAAGAGTCAGTTCCTGATGGTGATCGTAAACTTTCAATACATACAGACATTATATCTTTACTCGTCTTGTGATGAACGTGATGAGTATAAACGTACCGATGTTTACTTAAGCTCCATTCGTGTGGAAACTCAGTTGCCATCAATAAAGGTAAGTGATCGTGTTTCGCTCCGTCTCCGTGTGTTGTTCCAATCAAATTTTTCCCATATAGAAATCCCTTCCTATGAGCAATAGAACAATCGAAAGTAATATTATCACAGTTTCTAAACCACGTCTGAATAACATCCGCAAGGAAGAATCCGTGTGTGTAATCGTGATTAGATGGATTAAAGGTAAAATGCACATCAGCGACAGATAGCAGAGTTTCCAAGATATCAACATATAATTGTTTTGCGATTAGAAAATTAGAGTACCACATTCCATCCGTGTCTTGTGGAGTTCCTGCAGTAGTTTGTCTTTTAGGAGTATCAATGTGTAAGATATCATTACCACCAATAAACAAGATCTTGTCAATATTGAATCCAGAACTCTTGTCTAAGATTCCTTGAACTCCTTCTTTGACACGTTTAACTGCGATCTGATTATTGTAGTCTTCTCCTGTTTCAAAAGCTTCACATAACTTTCCAATGTGGATGTCAGCAGGATCAACAACTAATAAGTGTCCGTCTGTTGATGGATTACGAAAGATTGTAGGATATTCTGGTTTGAAATCTTTGATGTCTTGCAAGATTAACTCCTGCAGCTCTTTGTAATTTACCTCCTCAGCTTCCTTAAAGTTCGGATTTTTGAAGAACAATGATGCGTGTTTATTCTTAATCCATCCGTGTTTTACATCTTTATCGTCTAATCCAAGTCCGTTAGATTCTAATTTAATTGCCCTGTAAGAGTTTAATATTTCTATTTCGTCTTCTTGTAATCTGAATCTACTTTGTTTGCTCATACTTAAAGTTTAGTGAGAAGTCTTATCCTGCTCCTGAATGTTTCGCTTATAGATATCCTAACTAGGAATCCTACAATAAATGCAATGATCACAAATAACCAATTAATCTTAGTCTTTGTGATGTACTTGTTTTGGTATTTTACCTTCTGAGCTTCTGCTTTTATGTATTTTGTTTTGTACTTGTATTCAATACGTGTCTGAAACCTCGTAACAGGCACTTTAGAGACCTTGTAACGAACTATTGTATCTTTCTTAACGATTACCTTCTCCCAATAAATTGAGTCTCTTAAAACGTACGGAATTGAGTCTATTGTCGAAACTTGTATTGTGTCGCTAGTTTCGTCACATCTGTAACCTTTTTTGATTGCACGTAGAACGTGATAATTAGCAGAACACGAAAATAAAGTAACGCTGATTGCGATAACAAATATTAAGGTCTGAAGGTTTTTTGATAATCTGATAATCGATTGAGCCATCCGTTCAAAAATTTAGCGTTTTTCCCTACTCCAATTGCATAAAAAAATCTTTCTCTTTCAGCAGTCAATGCGTCAAATAGTTTCTTAGGTTCTATTGAGTTTGCAAGTAGTATTGTTTTTACTCCTATGATTCCGTCTACTGTACAAAGTAAGCCACAATGATTGATAGCTACCTGTAAAGACTTAGATGCTTGTTTAACGCCTGATCCCCACGCCATACCTGTAACAAATATTGCAATATTTTGTGAATTGTAAGCATCACCTTTAACGCCATCCCAATAACCCTGTTTGAATATGGCAAACCAATCAGCTGCGTTCATTAAATAGAAACGCGAATCGTTATCAGTTCCAAAAAACGAAACCCACGCTTTGTAAGTTATTCCTGCGTTTGTGTGATATCCCGTTTTTCCCTTGTAAGCAGTTGGACAAGTATAGCTAGATGCTGAATCTGATTTGTCTCTGGATAGTCCACCTTCCCATTTCTTTGTGAACGCAACGTATTTTTCTATTAATGTCATTTGAGGTCTTCTAATGTTTCTTTACTACGTTTGGCAAACTTAATAAACTTATCCCATACATTAACTCCTGTAACTGAAAAGTAACTTTCGTTGATGCTTTTTATCTCCGTGTAAACGCAGAAGAAAGTAAACGCCTTTGTTAACACTAAATCAATAGCAATGAAGTGAGCAAGAATATCAGATATAACAAACTTTTCTAACAGGAACACAAAAACGATTGCTCCACTATACAAAAGTGTCTTAGAGATGGTGTGAGATAGTCTACGAGAGCGAATGGACTTCCATCCTCCTTTTTTAACACTTCTCCAAATACCAAAACACGTATCTAAAATAATAGATAAAATTGCAATGATTACTAAAGGTTTAACAGGTGCTAAAATTGTGCAAATGGAGAATGCTAATAAGGTTAAATTGGTTTTCATTTTTGCACTGTTGTTTTATTTAGTTTAGCTAGAAAAACACGAAGCTTCTCTACATTAGTTTCTTTAGGTTTGTAATTACCTAGCTTAATCCGTTTTCTCATATATACCAACCTGTGTAGTTATTCATTGAATCAGGGAATATGTCGTTGTTCTTGTTTGAACGATACTCAGGGAATAACTGCTGATTAAAGCTCATGTAGTCAATAAACCTCTGTGTGTAGTTCTGAGCAATGTTACGTTCCTTTTCAAGTAGATAGTCTACTTCGTTTTTATCTACGTTCTCAGAGTTCTCAGATGAGTGCTTGTAAACTCCTTTGTTTGCTATTGTATAAGCTGCGAAAGGTAAATATTCTACCATTGCCCAGTGAATCAACATAGGCTTCACGTAAGTGGTGACCAAAGTCAAATAGTTACCTGCAAGAGTTCCCGCGATAACGTCAGCTTGTAGCTTTTGAAATAGCTTTGTGCCTAAGTAATTCTGGATGTGAATATCTTGAGCGATCTTAATAAACTGAATGAACTTGTCCGTATCTACGTTGCCATTTAAAGCCGTGTAACGAACGATGTCGTCTCTAGTGATAAATAGTGCTTCTGCCATTAGTTAAATCTATTATTGGTTGGTAAAAAGCCTTTATTTGGCATATCTACAGGACGCATTGCAACTTGCTGAGGATTTCTAACTCGGTAACCTGCTTTCTCTGCTTTGTTTGTACTGATTGTTTTTGCATTAGGACTTAATGGATCTATTCCTCGTCCTTGTTCAAACGCAACAAATGTTTGACGCATCCATTTGTGATGACAAGCACCTCCACCTTTGTAAAGGAAGATGTCATATGTGTCAGCTCCTCTAGCACCCCAACCTGCGTTGACTACCTGAGAACCCATTCTAACGATGTCCTCTTTGCGATATACTTTATTAGCAGCGACCATCTTTCTGCAGAATGGTCGTGTGTTGTCTTTTACGCCACCTTCGTAACGATATCTTGTAATGAATTTAAATCCGTCAACTACTGCGTCTTGTTCTGATTTAGCTCTAGGATTAGCAGTACCTGTACTTACAAAATTGTAAATTTTAGACAATAAAGATTGCTTAGATTTGTTTGCGTTTGCAATCTCTAAGTCGATTTCATCCTCTTGATCGTAATCAACTTCAAATTCGTCAATCAATACCCAATTTTCATCTACAACTTCACCACAATTAATTAACTCATCTGCTATTTCGTTATCCATTTTGCTTAACTGAGTTCCATGTGTACCTGTTTCCTCAACTACTTCTTCAGCAGTTTGCGTGTTTTCAAGGTCTGTAAACTCTAAAGGTTGTAATGTTCTAAAGAATAGTTTTAAACTGATCCCATTGAATGCTAGAATCTTATCAAATGACTCTAAGATTTCTTCTTGGAATGGTCTGATAACCATATTGTCAAACAAGATTGCAGAGTTTTTAAGCTCATCTGCGTTAGCACTAAATCCATTGGAACTAGCAACTCCAAATAACAAAGGAGAAGTAACATTGTGACCTAGCATAATTTTACGTAAGCACTCTTCTGATAAGTAAGTGTAATGTTCTGGAGCGTCGTTTAAAGGAATATCGTCAACAGTTGTTTTTGATTCTTGGTTATCGTTAAACGCTACAATCACTTTTTGACCTCGTGATCCTGTAAGTTTGTTCATCACCTTTGAAGTGATCATTGATTGTTGCTCTTCAGTAGGAACTCCATTGTTAAAGTTTACAACTTTAGTACCTGAGAATCCGTTTTGTACTTCGTTGATTAAATAATCTGCAATCTCCTCCTCCAAAAGTGCGTATGGAAGTGAACCTTGATAGTCAACGTAACTATAGTACTTCATTCCAACTGAATAAGGCTTAGAAAATAATATTTCTACTTTGTCTTTTGAATATCCAAATGCAGGGATTCTTGTAGGTGAGTATTTTTTAACGTCTGTCCAATCGTCCGAATAGTAGTACGCTTCAATTTCTCCGTCTTTATTACATTTTTCAGCACGTAATAAGTTTACAGGAATATGATAAGCCTTTAGAATCTTGTCGTGTCTCTCGTTGTAGTGTACTTGGATAGCAAATTGACCTAACATCTTTCTATCCATAACAATTTTACGAATATCATCTTTACTAAACAATGCCATCGTTTGAGCATACTCAGCAGGTTTTCTGTTAGCGTCTAATGCAGATAGTCCTTTCCCATAAATAAGTCTCGCTATGTTGTTTATAATAGCACTATTCGTGGTTGAGTTCGTGTATCTGTCTATAAGGAAAGAATAGTAATTATTGTCCTCGCCATATTCCACCCAATTTTCACGTTTGGATTCTTGGATTACAGGCGTTGTGTAAGCACTTAGGCTTAGTATGTGTAGATTATCACTCATAAACTATGTAAGTGTTTGTTGTGGCATTAGAAGTATATTGTCCGTTGTTTACGGAGAATGTTGCAATTGATTGATTTGTGCAGAATATTTTATCCTTGTGACAAATGGTTGTTCCGTTTGATAATAGTAATGTGTATGTGTGGTCGTTCTTTAATGCAAAAGTTGCAGTGATCGTGTTTACATATCCACCCTGAGTTGAACTTGTGATTGCAACTGTTGTAGTTACATTTGTTTCTTCATCAGTAATTGCCATCGTTGTGTAATTCTCAAATCTGGGAATAAACGAAAAAGTCTGTGCTGATGTAGAAGGCGTTAATACTATCATAACTATATAACGCAAAAAGTTAAAAAACGTTTGCAAATAAAAAAGGGGTAACCTAAGCCACCCCTTCAATTAAGCTATTAAAAAAGAATTAAGAAGCAACGATTGTTGTAGTAGCTCCAAATACAGCTGTTGCATTTCCTACAAGACCTGTAGCACCTGTTTCAGTGTTTGCGTCTAGTAGATTTGCGAGCAGTTTCTCTGTGCCAACAAACGTCAAAGTGTAACCTACTAAGTCACCCATCGCAGTACCGTTAGACACGTTCGCAGTAGTCAATTCCATTCCGTGTTCTAAACCTGCAAGGAAAAACTGATTGTTACGTGTTTTGATAATTACGTTAGGTCTTCCGTAAGAAAGTAATTTAACTGTCTTGTGAGTAGCAGCATCTTGTTTTTTCAATACTACTGATAAAGTTTGCTCAACAAATGATGTTCCGTTTTCACGTGATGTTGTGATTACTTGGTCAAATGTATTAGTTCCTTTCAATTGGTATTTGTAAAGAGATGTTACGTTAGCAATTGTATCAATTGTATCTGTTCCTGCAGTATAAGTTACATCTGCTGGGAAAGAATAATCTCCGTAATTAATGAAGTAGATAGCGTCAATCCCACCAACTACATCTTTGCAGACCTCAAGTCTACCTGTTGTTATTTCGCACATATTTTTGTTTTTTTAGAGTAAATAAAAAAGGGAAGGCACTTTACCTCCCCTTCAATTATTGTCTGTTAATATTAGTTAGCAGAGTTTGTGATTCCGTAAGTAACTACGTCTGATGCAAATCCGTATTTAGCATCTGCAGTGAAACGCATAATTACACGAACATTTTGCGATCCGTCAAGGTCACCCATATCCAAAACTTTCACTTCGTTCATATCGTTCATCAATCCTGTAGCAAAGTACAAGTTAGATTTTTGAGAAAGTAAAGCTGTGTTAGAAGCTAATCCGTTAGCTAAGAAAATACGAACTCCGTCAAAGTACAAGTCATTTAATGTTTGGTTTGTCCCTTTGTTGTCGTAACCATTAGCACCTACTCCTGATGCAGCAAATCCACCTAAAGCACGTACATAAGCACGGTAAATGTTGTTAGAAACATAGATGCTTAAATCTTCTTTTCCGTAGATAGCAGCAGGACAAGCATCAACGATTTTACCTAACTCAGCAATAACGTTAGAAGCATTAACCCCACCACCAACTGCAGCGATTTCTTGTGCAGATGGTAAAGCTGCATCTGTAGTCAATTGTGTCATTAAACCCGCGAACTGACCTGCAGTTGCGTTAACTCCTGTCCAGATAGATGTTTCCATTGCAGCAGCAACTTTCTCAGCAGCGTGTGCTAATAAGAAATCTGTGAAGTTTTTCGGCATCACTTCGAATGCTGAATAACCCATAGAAATTGCTTCCCAATCAGAAACGAAATCTTTTTTACACAATTGTAAGTTAACTTGGAACTCCTCAGGTTGAAGGATTTTCTCAGTTAATGTTACTGTAGATGTAGCATCAAAATCACAAGTAGCATTTTTAACGATATCGTCAGTTGCTACTCTTTTGATCACTTGTTTGAACTTTACGTTAGGAACGATTGTAATTCCTCCTTTGTCCAATGTTGGTGCAGACAATAAAGCTGCAGCGATGTAACGACCCGCAAACTCGCCCGCATATGTAGTGCTGATGCTGGTTGTCGTAGCAAGATTTGTTTTTTGTAAACTCATTTTGTTTAAATTTTGTTAGTTAATATTATTTGTTTAATTTTTCAAAGATTGAATCGATAGTAGAACGTTGTCTGTTTTTCTCTAAACGGAAGTGTTCAACTACATTCGTGTTTTCAGGATTAAAACTAATTGGTTTAGGTTCTTCTGAAAGCTCGGTTACTTCTTCTGTAACTTCGTCAACTTTAGAAAGCAATTCCAATTTAGCTTTCAATTCAATATTTTCGTTTTTAAGTGCTTCGATTTCCGAGAAGAAAGTTTCTTTAACAATAGATTCGATAGTTTTCTTTGGAGCAGATACTTCTTCAGCAGCAGCTACAGGAACTTCAGGAGCAACCTCATCTTCAGGCATAACTTCTTCCGCCACTGGAGCTTCTTTAACTTCTTTGATGATACCTTCAACTTCTACTACTAGGATCATTCCGCTTTCTAATTCGTATTCACCGATTGGTAAAGGAATTTTTTGCTCATCAGGAGTAACGATAAATACTTCGTTATCCATTTCAAATGCGTCTGCTTCTAAAACCGTAGTTCCGTCTATCAACTTGATTTGCTCTAATTTCACTTCCATTCCTAAAAGTGCTTTGATTTTGTTAATTGTGCTATTTTTCATTTTTCGTTTTTATTTTAAAAGTTGATATAATTTACTGTATTCAGATGCTAACTTTAAAGACTTGTCTTTTTGTGATTTTAATTCAGCTGCTTTATCGTTAATTCCTAAATCAATAAGTTTTTTAATACTGTCATCTAATTGAGCAGGTACGTTCATTTCTAATATGATTAAAGCTCTACTGTACAATTGAGCAAGTTTAACTTTTTCAGCATCTGCATCTTTCAATTGTTGAACACCTTTCTCATACAATTTAATTGTATCTTCAACTTTAAATAATTCAACTTCGTGAGAAGCTAACTCTGCAGCGTTGCTTTTAATGCCCGCAACTTTCTTAAATACTTCGTTTAATCCCATTGTTCTTTTTTATTTTAAAACGATAATTATTATATTTCTGTTGTATTTTTATCCGTTTTGACGTACTGTTGTTCTTACTCCTGCGTTCTCAGTTATCGTAACTGAATCAATGCCTTGTACGACTCCTATGCCCTGTGCCTGTAGACTTCCATCGCAACATTTAGTTGAGTATTTTCCGTTTTCACATAGACATCCTCTGCGTCCACCTTTAGGGCTTGAATAACTTGGTGTTTTAGATTTGCTCATCTTGTATAATTATTTGTTTGATTTGTTCTAGTAATAAATCTTCCTCAGACATTTGCGACATTTCTAACTTGTCAGCAAAGTAACCCTCAATGCTGAATCCTTTTACTTTACCTTCCTTGACATCTTTCCATACCTCATCGTTGTTTACCTTCATTGATATCATCCAAGTTCCTTTTGGCAAATCAAAGCCATAAAATCGACTTTTATCCGTTTTACTATCGTCAATTATCCAACTTTCTACTACAGACATTCCTTTTAACTTCTTGTCGTGTTCGTAGGTAGCATTATTTTGGTTTGAGTTCATTAAGAATAACTCTGATGCTTGACGTACCGTGTCCTCTGAAAAGTAAATGTAGTATTCTTCTTTTGTCTTAGGATTAACTCTGTAGATTTGCTTGTTAGGAACTAAAGCAGCTCCCATAATAATCTTTTTCTCAGCGTCTACTTCTTTGAGTTCTATTTCGTGTTTTGATAAATGGATGAAATGTTCCTCAATTGCTGGTGAATGAACCACAGAAACCGCGTCAATTCCGCTTAATGAATCCTTTTCGTCTATTACTAATTCGATAATTTTATGCATAACTTTCTAACGATTTTATTGTACTAATGTTGCATTTTCAATCCTGTTGCGATCTAGTGCTTGTGCAGTTGTCATATCTCCAGAAACCACATAAGCCTTAGTTGGTGTTTGTTGAAGTTGTGCTAACTGATTGATTCCTGAGTTACCTACTACGTTAAAGTTTGGAGATACAACAGTTCCACCGCCACCTGCATTATTGCCACCTCCACCGCCACCACTTGGTGCGCCACCTTCAAATTTTTGTTGTCCAATTTTAGCTACATTTGCTAAACCTGATGCTATTGCAATACCTGCTGCGATTGCTCCACGTACAGGCGAACTTGGGTCAGGTAATGGCGTAAATTGTGATGCATACGCTGCAGTTGCACTTTGGTAAGTTGTTACTAATGCACTCGCAATATTAGCTGCTTTCTGAATCTTAAACGCTGCCTTTGCTGCCTTCTCACTTCGCTTTCCGAATAACTCTGTTATTTGTGCAATAGCACTTAATCCTGCTTTTGCTAATTCTACTTTTTTAGAATGTGCCGCTTCATCTATTTGAGCAGCTTTCGTTGCTTTACCTTGTAATATTAGTAATTCGTATTCAGCTGCTTCTTGTTGTATTCTTACAGTTTCATTAACGTGTCCTTGTAAAGTAAGTTCTGAATGCTTTAATAGCTGAGCTTTTTTATATTCTAATGCATCATAGCTTTCAAATTCTTTTTCGTTGTTTTCTTCTACCTTATCTACTTTGTCTGTAGTTTGCTCAACATATTTAGTTCCGCTATTAGTAAGTTTGTCTACATTTTTTGCTGCTGTATTAGCTGCTGAACCATAGGCAGTAAATCTTTTTTCTGCTGCTTCTAACGCTTTGTTACTTTTGCTAATTGTTTCGTTTGCTTTTTCTAATGCCTTATCTGCTTCTTCGTTTAAGTTTACATAGGTTGTGATTCCTTCTTCTAATGTTCTTTTTTGCTGTCCTGCACCATCTTTAATTGCTTTATCTCTGTCTTTTTCAGCCTTTGCAATTTTTGCTCTTAATTCATCTTGTTTTTCAAGATTCTTTATAATAAATTCTTCGTTTTTCTGAAGAAGGTATTTTGCTTTTTGGTATTCTAAGTAAGACGCTAATTCTTTGTTTAACGATTCTTGGAATTTAGTTTCGTCTTTAATGTTTTTTAAAGTAGTTCCGTATTGTCCGTTAATCTTTTTAATTAAGTCTGCACGTTCTTTACTTCCTTCGTTAGTGTTTTTAAGTCTAGATATTAAAGTTGCAAACTCACCTGATTCCTTAGCAATATTTTGACGTTGTTCTTTTGCTTGTTCTGAGATTACTTTTTGTTGCTCCGCTACTTTTTTAGATGCTCCAAACCAATCATCGTAATTAGCAATTATTAATCCAACAGCAGCAATAATTAATCCAATACCACCTACTAAAAATGCTTTAGAAGCAGTAGTCATTGTACTAAACGCATTTTTAACAACTGCTCCTAATTGAATAAATGAATCTTTTGCTTCTAATGCTCCTTGAATACCTTGAGAAAATGCCATTGCTGATTGAACTTTCAACAACGTTTTTTGTAGGTCTTCTGATTCAACTCCAATTAAACCTAATGCACCTTCAAACGCTTGGAATCCATCTAATGCTCCACCAATAGAACGTGTAAGAGAAGTGAATTTAGCGTCAGGATTAAAGGCATCGGTTAACGCTTTTGCATCTTGGATTCTATCTTTTAAATCTGCTGCTTTCTTAGCTGCTTCTGCTGCTGCTTGGGATGTTGCACCAAACTTATCGGATAAAGTTTGAACGTCTGCTTGAGCTTGTTTTAACTGACTTTTAAGACTTCCTAAGTTTGTCTGTAAGTCTAATTCAATTACTTTCTTTTCAGCCATTATTTACTTTTTTAAGTGCGTGTTTTCTTCTTTCTTGACGTGTCATTTTGCGAAAGGATGTTGTGTAAGCGTACTTTCCTTTTGCGATGTCTATGTTCTCTGATATTCCGTAGAAGTTATCTATAGTAAGCATTGCGATTATGTTCTTTATCATCTTTGAATTATGTTTATTGTTCGTGTTTCTGTAACTCCTGAGTTCAAAATATATCTAACGTTCAAATCGTACACCGTGCCTGATGCTCCTGCAGGAATTGTAACTGTGACAAATTGAGGTGCAAATATTTCATTAGGTGAAATTGTAACATCTGTATCTGTGCAAGTTATTAAAGCTGAGTAAGTATCGTTTACAAAGTCAATCGCCACTTGGATATCTCCTCCATCTACTCCTACATTTGGTATCTGAGTAGCATTTACCATCGGTCTAAAGTCTAGGATAAGTTGGAAGTTTACCTCTCCTGTGGTTAGATTAGATTGCATTGAGTTTATGATGTATCGCTTATCTCTGATTACCAATCTATCGTTTAATTTCAATCCTGTCAAAAGTCCGATAGGTAGAATCGTTTTCACGCTGATCAATCTTTGCTTTAAATTGTAAAGATTGTACAAGTAAGAAAAGTAGTATGTTCCGAATAAAGTTTGTTGTACTGGAACATTTAGTATCGTAGAAATGTCAGGAGCAAAGTTTAGCGTGTAATCAGTTAAGTTCGTGTAAAGATCTTGTCCGAATGGCGTGTAGTTTGTTATGTTAGTTGTGGTAGTTCCGTTGTTAAAGTGAAAGTCTACGTCTTTATTGTCGTATTGATAAAGTAGTATTGGTTTAGGAACATACGGAGCAAACTCGTTATTAAGTGAATATCCAACTTGTAAATTAGTGCCTGTGAATTTAGTCTGTAACAAGTTCTCAAAAGGTACATCTAAGGTAAACTCATCTCCATCGTAAGAATACTGATAAGAAGTATCTCCATACTCACGCATAAATAGTTGACTGAATTGCTTATTTAAGAATGATTCCGAGTTTTGATATTTCATCGTTATCTTCTTGTAGAGCTTCATCTTGTCTACGTCAATAGTATCTACGTCTGTGAATCTAGAAATGTCTACAATCGCACCTTGTGAGTACCAATCGTCCAAAGGCTCTAACTGATAAGTGTTAGAAGAAGTTGCGTAACAAGTCAAATTAAATAACTTACAAATACCACTAAAGAAATCTCCTACCTTCATTACAGGAGCAAGTGCAGATAAGTCCGTGTTTACGGTAAGTGTATTTGCATACATTTGAACAATTGCATAGTTTGTGTTTAGCGTAGGTGTGCCTGTGCTGGGGTCATCTATAAGAGTAGTAATATCAAACTTGATTTCACTATCTATTGTAACTGCTGCATTAGAACGTATCTTAAAAGTATATACTGCATTTAAACCTGCGGTATTTAATACTCCAATTGAAGGTAAAAAACCAGTACCTATAAATGGAATACTTTGGTATAAGTTCCCATTTTGGTAAACATCTAACATACATCCAACGGAAGCAGAAGATGAAGTAATATTTATTCTAATTTGGTAATTAGTTACGTCTTGTAGATATTGCAGAGTAATTGAATTGTTTGCTAAACTAATATTGGCGGATGGATTGTATGGATTTAAACCACCAATTACATTGCTTGATATATTTTGAAAATCAATAACCTGAGATTCTGAAAAGAAGTTAAACTCATTTCTGTTTTTATACCACAAGAATAATTTAGAAAATCTATCATCACTTAGAAAGTTTCCGTTTAATGAAATTCCGTATTTAGCTGCGATTTGTCCAAAGATTTTACTCACTCTAACTGCAGGAAATAACTCGTTGTAGTGAATGTGTCCTGCGTTTTTTTGAATGTCATTAGCAGAAGCAGTCGGTATTGTTAGCCAACTTGGAGTAATTGTAGTAGGTGCTTGACCTGTCCAAGTCCATATACGTTTTGAACTTATCAACGGGTATTTAACGTGATAAGCATTCGTTCCGTCTGTTATTCTATTTTTTACTTCCGTACCAGTGTAAGTATGGTTTAAATCTGTGTAGTCCAAATCTGATAACCAGTCCTCTCCAAAGTGGTCTAATAATGTTCTACCTTCTCCGTAAAAAGATAGTGAGTAGCTTTCTGCTTGTCCGTTTTTTAGTTGTGCTTTATCAATCTGAATTTTACCCCTACGAAAGAAAGTTAAGTCAATTTCGATGAAAGCATTTCTACGAATGTTGTGATCAATAGTCGCATCTACATCACTCTGATAAAAGTGTTGTAAGATAGCGTTGTTATATGGCGAAGCAGGAACGGTAAAACTCTGGGAAAAGTCCGTGTAAGTCTTTGAAATGTCTGCTACGTTCTGTTGTGTGGATGTTACCTGAATCTGCTCATCGTTGAATAGTTCGAGTCTTTGCCCTTCGATGTATACTTGTACCTTTCTATTCATTACACTACTGAGTTAATTAGGTCGTAAGCATATTCAAAGTCTAGTTGGTAATTAATCATGTGAGTGTTTATGCTTTTGAATAACTCAGTTGATTTCGTGTTGATTTTCACAGGTGATTTGTCTAGTAATATTCTTTCACTAAGCATTAGTTGTTTAATCACTTCAGAATAGCTTTCGTTTACCCAATCCGTGTTTACCTTGACTTGCTCTTTTGCGTTCGTGTTAAATACTTTTCTTTGACCTTCCTGAATATTGTAACTTGGGTAAGTTTGTGGCATTAAATTGTACTCCGTGTTTTCAACGTTAATTGAATTGTTACTTGCTTTGAAGAACCACTCAGTCTGCCAAGCTCCAAATTTATTTACAAAGTCACATCTTACGGGAGTGTATTTGCATTCGTCTTTTGGTCTAAACGTTGCACTCCATACTGTACTTCCTCCGTTGATGATTTCAACGCGATTTCCTGCACTTAAATACGATGAATACACTCTAGGATAGTCTTGTACGTTTAACGTTCCTAAAGACGAAGTATTATTTGCACCTGTTACTAGGTTTGTATACTTGATTGTGTCTCCTGAAATATTTTCAATAGTCAAGTGTCCAGTGTTTCCACTTCCGTCTAAATAGTAATTATAAGTTCCTTCGGTTAAGTGAACTCTGCTGAGATTAGGATTTGCTCCATCCGTGTAATTTCCGTACCCTTCATAACAACGTCTTGTGATTGTTGATCCAAACTGAACGAATCCACCTGTAGTTTTCTTAAATGTTTTGATTCCTATCCAACACCATTGAGCAGCGGGAGTAGCAGCATTACTTGTCGTAATCGTTTGTAATGTATTGTGATTGATAAACTCACGTATGTAGGGTGACAAGTCGTAGTAGGTAGCAGGTGAACTAGATGAAGGAATGTTTTTACTTAGTGTGTACGCAGGTGAACTCGGCATTGGAGTCGTGTTTCCATTCCAAAGAAAGATTTGAATCATTGAAGCAGTCTGTCCTGTTTCGTTGATTGTTAGAATGTAAGGTGAACGTGCGAAAATTGCCATCTATTTTTGTGTTAAATATATTGAATCGTTAAATAATTTTATTGCATCTACTCCAAATGCGTCTACCAAATCTTGTGGTAATTTCTTGTATGCTTTCTCAAATGGTTTCGTAAAGAATAAAGTAGGTTTGATTCCGTTTTTCTGTATGAACCTAGATAAAGCAAATTTAATCCCTGTTCTACTGGCAAACTTTCCTGTATTTGTTCTAGGTGATAATCCTTTTCTTACAACCCATTTATCAAATGCTCTAGGTGGTGGTGCATTCTTGTTTCCTTTTTTGTATTTAAACGGAGTATTGTATTTCTTCTCAGTACCTGAAACTCCTTTGTCTTGGTAGATTCCGTACTCCTCCATCGAAAACTCCATTTCAAAAGAGTTAGGATTCGCTTTAACACGTCCTTCAATTGAATCGTAAAGTTTACCTCCGTCTTTTCCTAGCTTACGCAAGTTCTTCTGCGATTCGCTGATGACAAAGTTTTTAAACCTATCTAATTCCTTTTGAAGTTCACTCTGCTTCATCCTTTGGTTTACTAGCTTCGTTTAAGATATTCAAGATTGGAACTCCGAACTTCATCGGTAGTTCACTTAAGATAGCTTCTAATTGCTTTACTTGTTCTTCGTTTAATGTTAACATTTTTCGTGTTTTAAATGATTACTACTCCGATAGCTTCAGCAACGTATTCGTTTACAACTGAGTTATCAGTCCCCCAAGTTAAGAATTGTTCTTCAGTTAAAGTATAGTTCCCTTGACTTAATTGCTTTCCGTCTTCGGTTAGTAATTGCCAATACGTTGTGCAAGTTACCGCAGTCGTTTCAAAGTTCAATACAAGTACAGTCATTCGTGTCGCTGTACCTTCGTTTAGTGGATAGACGATAGGTTGTATCGCTACTCCGTTTGTTGTTATAGTGTTGTCCATACTGTTCCGTTATATAAAGCCATTAAGTTTAAAGTTGTATCGTATACCATTAGTCCCGTTGCAGGTGTTGCAATGGCGTTCTTTTGTGTGGTTGTCATTCGTGGAGGAAGGAATCCTTGTGTTGTGCTTTCGATTGTAAGTTTGGATGAAGCTACATCCGTTGTTGTGTTGATGCCTACGTTGCCCGTTGCATTAAAAATTGTAAATGAGTTAGTCCAAGCAGATGAGGCAAATCTTGCTATATTAAAATCAATAGAACTAGAAGCTCCGATATAGCCTTGCCCTATGCTAAATCTATTATTTGTATCATTTGATAAAAATTGTATTGAATTTGTATGTGAAAACGAAGCTTTATATATACTAATACCAGAGATGTCCGCTCCTATTGAACGCAATGCTATTGGAGCAGTCGTAAAATTATTTGTATTTACATTCGTAAATTGTCCGCTTGTATTAATATTACTACTCACCCTCGCAGTCCCATTAACGTCAAGCTTGAATCCTGCGTCTGTGGTTGAATTTAAAGTAACATTTCCACTTGCAAACCAATTCAAAATATTATCAACGCCATAAAACGCAATCGAACCTCTATTAGCATTGCTTGCATCTGCTGAATGTATGTAGTTAAATCCATAACCATTTTTACTAGTTAGTGCTTTACCTACATAAAACGCAGCTGACTGAAGTGAAGATGATGTTTGATTTGGAAACAAAATAGTCATTGCATTCGGATATTGACCTGAGAAATTATTAGTAATGCTAATTAATCCCGTTGTCGCTGTGCTTCCTACAATGCCCAAAGGTGCTGAAGGTGTAGCAGTTCCCAATCCAAGACGTGCATTCGTATTATCCCAAAACAAGTTCGCACTCTCACTCACCACATTCCCCGTACCTTCAAACAATACACGTCCAACAGTACCCGATGTGATTGCAGTCGTACCGATTGTGATTCCCGTAGATATCGTGAATGTTCTATCTGCTGAGAGGTCTTGTGTAGTTCCGTTTATTGTTAGGGTGCGAGATGTTGGGACGCCACCTAGTCCGATTAATGTTTGGTCTCCTGTATTAGTTCCGCTTGTGTTTCCAATTACTGTTAGATTAGCATCGGTAACATATCGTTTATTCGTAGAATCCGCAATGTCAGCAGTAGTTGCGTCTGCTCCTGCAGTTACTAATCCTTTAGAATCGTAGGTTACTTTTGTTTTAGTTGCTCCAGTGATTGCAGTGTTACCTGTTACCTTTGCGTTTAAAGCGTTCTGTAAGTCTGTCTGAGCAGATAGTGTTCCTCCGATTGCTCCCCACGTAGAAGCAGCAGTTGCTGAAATCTCTACATAAGCTGAACCTGTCCAACGATAAGTCTTATTGGTGTCCTCTGCTATGAAGATAGTTTTTAAAGCACCTGTAACAGGAAATCCTGCTAGGTTGGTGTAGTTCTTTACCTGTGATGGAATGTTTATGTCTATTGCCATACTAAATTTATAAGTTGATTGCTTAAAGTTGCAAATGTTGATGTCGCTACTTGTGTTCCGTCTATTTGTAGATTCAATGTCGTGTTAGGTAACGTTAATGTGCTTCCTGATGGCACACTTGTTGAGTAACTTGCGTCCGTGTTTATCACAAATGCAGGTGAACAAAACGGAGCATAGCTATCAGTATTGCAGATTGTCATATCGTTAGGAACTACAACGTCGAATGTCATTGTCCATCCTGCTAGTAAATTCTCGAATCGTTCTGTGAATGGCTCAAGTGTAGGATCTGTTTCTACTACAAATTGCTGATCCCATAAATTACCGTGAAGCATCTGTTGGTAACATCTATTTAAGACGTGATGCTGAGTATTTAAAACGTCAAGCTCGTTGTTGTTTTCTTGGAATACATCTGTAACTTCCGTTTTTGAGATGTCAACGATATCCATTGCTATCAACGACACGTTAAACGTCTGCGTGTTATCTGACAACGTAGAACTATTTACCATTATGTGCGTTAACGGAAAGATAGTTTGTTTATTAAGATCAACCTGAAAGATATCTCCTTGCGTTACCGTGTTTACGATCTCGTCATTGTCAAAATGTATCTTTAGTTTGTTTAGTATGTCGTAGAATCCTATCATCGTTTTAAATTGCGTTCAAATTGTCTTCTTTCAATGTCTGTTTTTTGCTTTTCAAAGACGAGATAGGTGAGACATTTAGTAAGTTTGTAATTGGTAACTTCATCGAATCTTGTAATGTCTCCTTGAGCGATTGCATATATTGATTGATACCATCCCCATCGTTTTGCAAATTGAGCTGTTTCTGAAAAGTCGTTGTAAGATTCTTGTTCTTCTTCATCTCGTTCTCCAAATAACTCAGGGTAGCCTGCAGTAACTCGTTTCCTAAATTCCAAAAAAAAACACTAGATGCTATAACTACATCCAGAGGTGCAAACTTCATTAACTCCTGAAAGTCTTTGTTTGGCTCATAGGGTAGAACATCGTATTTATCTTTTCGTGTTTTGATAATCGGTCTGTACATTACTGCCATTGCTTTATGGTAGCTTTCCCAATTTGTAAGATGCGATTCAAGATCAACGTATTCCCCAAAACTTATCTGCTCTAATTCTGGAATAAATCCAAACTCTAGCTCGCCTTCTTCTGATGTAATTTTAAACCTGTTTTGAAACTTAGGTTTCTCAGAGAATAGCTTTGTGAAGTGCGCTATTAGCTCATTTAAGCTCGTTAGCTTCATTTTAACTACGTCCTTTAAAGATATACCACAAAAGATTTCAATCATCTTCTGAGCGACAAATTCCTCATCGTTTGAATCTGCCTGAACTTTTAGGAAGTCTTGGTAATGTTTAAGTGGAATTTCACTTAGGCTTGAAGGTACGTTAATTTCTAACTTCATAATTTTAAAACGATTTAATTTTTGTTTTGTTGCACTACGATAATGTCATATGCTGCGGTTAACATTTGGAAGTGTCTCCTGATCATCATAACGTCATCGAATACTATTGTAATCCGTTTTCCTGTCTTCTGATAGATGTAGTCTTCAACTACTCTTTTCATCATTGGCAAATCATCTGATGTTGTATTGTCCATAGTTCTTTTTTAAACCTAGTGTTTCCATCTCGTGATATCTTAATGCGTCTATAGCGTGGTTGTAATGATCAATAGGTACGTTTGTTTTCTCTCCGTCTTTCTTTACGCTCCAACAATAACTTCTAAGCTCTTTGATTAGGTTTGTACTCGCACTGGTAACTAAGTAGTCTTGTCTTTGCATTACGTCAATTCCAAACTTAATTGAGTCAACTCCTTTTGTTACTCCTTTGATCATCTTTCCGAATCTCCTGATTTCTTCGATTGATTTCGGCTCTGAACTATCTGCGTAAATTGTTACACTATTCGGTAGCACTTTGGCAATGTCAGAGTTTACCATTCCTGTACGGTAACATATCTCGTTGATTATTCTTTGTCCGTTGTAGTTGTATATCTCTATTGCTGAGGTAGGGTCGTTCGTGTATCCAAAGTCAAGTCCTATTCCTATCAACTTTGCTTCAGCAGGTATCGTGTCAATAGTTTTCCAATTGTTAAAGATTACCCCCTCTAAACTTCCGATTTCACCTAGTCCGTAAACTCTCCACCAATTAGCCCAATAAGAACTCGTAGATGCTTTCTCACGATTCTTTTCGATTTGGCTTACAATTGATTCATCTAATGCTTCGTTGTCCTTGTACGTTAAGATTATGAAGTCTGAGTCAGGTTCGTCTTTTAGTTCTTTATGTACCCAAAACTCATTTGCAGGATTAAAGTCTAAGAATACTTCTTTTTTTGTACGAATGGAAAGCTCGTTGTAAGATTCGAAGGTTACGTTGTTACACTCGTTGATGTATAAGATGTCACGTCTTGCTCCTCTGAGTTTAGATGCGTCATCTGCTGAGAAGAACTCCATTACTGATCCATTGCCAAACTCGTAACGTAATAACGTCTTGTTAAACCTGTCATCGTTGTATCTTCCTGTCCAACGCATTATCTTTATGAAGTCTTTTAATGCACCACGTCTAAGGTGAGGAATTGATTCTGCAACAACGGAAACTTCTAGGTTTGGTTCTTTAGCACACTTGTCTATCAACACAGGTAGAATACCGAATGTCTTTCCTGCTGATGTTCCTCCTTGAATTATCTTAATTCGTTTTTTCAAGGATAGAATCTTATTTATCGCAGTTGTTCTTTTAAACATACTTACTCCTCAGGGAACAATGGTTGCTCTGTTATAATCGTGCTTTCTACTTTCTCAGTTAAGCCGTTGAGACGTTGTGTAATGGACGGATTGTATTGTCCAACCATACCACCTTCAATCTGATCTTGACGGATTGCTTTTCTTATACGTGTACAGATGGGAGTAAATTCGTTGTATCTTTTATCAGTATTCTTAAAATAATCTTCGACACATCCTATTTCGTTATAGCAAAACAATTCAAATCCTTCTAGCGTTAATGGTCTTTCTAGTGGCTCTGCTCTCTCTTCGAACTCTTTACCTCCGAATACGCTTTTAATTCTTGGATTTGCTTTAACGTCTGCTTTGTATCTTTCAAACAGAGCTTGTAGTTGTTCTGGGTTGTCTAGGTTTCTTGGTCTTCCTACTTTTGCCATTTTATATTTCGTGTTTTGGTTGTTTCTTAAAGTGGTCTAAAAATTCGTTCTCGTCTATCTCTTCGATGCACATTAATCCATCAGCGTTTGTAAGGTAAACCACATAGTGATGTCCTTGCTTTGTTAGATGGTCTGTTAGAACGTTTGCTTCTGCAATCATTTCTTTTCCGTGATCAATGAGATAGTATTTCATTACTCAGCGTATTCGTTAAATACCTTTTTCATTTTATTGATAATCTCTAGCCAACAAGTTGCACAAGAAGTAGGCTCTCTGCTGATTCCAAAGATTCTATTGTAAATCTTTAAGATTGCATCCTGCTCACTTGGTTTAAGTGTTTGCTTGTTTAATACCTCTGATTCTGTTAGATACATGTATTCGTCTTCTGTTAGACATTTAGGGGTTCTGTAAGGAAACAAAGCATTGAGCTTCTCCTTTCTTTCATCGCATCCGCAATCTTCTCCTGCGATAAACTTAACTAGCTTGTCAATACCTGTAGCTTTTGTTATCTGTGCTACTGTGTCTCCTAGTCCTTCTGCTTTCTTTTTTGGTGTTCGTTTTTCCATTGTTTATTTTTTAAAGTGTTCTTTACTTAATTCTGCTAAATCATCTCTAAGCATTTTTATTTCTTTTTGTGATTTTTGTAACTGTT
>Ga0209296_1000677_pt1 | contig 28930 bp, 45 predicted proteins | sample S_130206_EF_Meta_FD_187319 | JGI IMG/M metagenome (GOLD analysis project Ga0209296, IMG submission 187319) | Freshwater microbial communities from Lake Simoncouche, Canada to study carbon cycling - S_130206_EF_MetaG (SPAdes) (version 2) | ecosystem: Environmental > Aquatic > Freshwater > Lake ... | reverse complement strand
TCATACAATACTGCGCCTGGTGTATTTAAAGGATTTGTAAGTTGAACGGTTAATTGGTCTAGGCCAGTTGTACCTGCGTCTTGATTATAAATTAATTTAACAATCATAAATGCAGTATTAGTCATAGACGCACTATCACCACCATCAGTATAGAAAGCACTATTCCAACGTTGGTCAGCAGGTATTTCAGCACTACTTAAAATATCAATAGCTGTTGCGCCACCTGTATTCGTTCCACTACTACTACCATTAGGAAACAAGTAAATGAACATATTGCCGTTGATAGTAGTATCAACTTGAACAGGGTCGCTGTTAGTAGTTAAGCTAACAACTTTTGCGGCATCTCCACCAGTGCCAAATGTAACTTCTTTTCCACCATAGAATATTTTATCAAACGTATATACATCGGGCGTTTGTCCTGCCATTGTATTAGTAACCTCTGAAAGAGTGCAAACATAATACATTGATTTTTGATCGGTAGTTAACTTAGCGTCTGTAATAGTTGGAGCAATAAAAGCTGATCCATATATGACTGGCAATTTGTTATCTGTTGCAGGTGGTATTTGAACACGTGCGCCTGCGTTTGAAGAACCAGTAGCGTTTGATCCTTGACGATTACCGATCAACTTGCTAACGCCATTAAACAATACTGCTTTAGCCGCAAATGCCGCTACACTACCTAAAAATGTAAATCCTGTAAATGCCGTAACTGCGGCTGCGATGGCTGTAAAAACTGGCATCTTAAATACTCCAAGTTGTTTCTATAGGCTTTAGACCAAAGCGAGAATAATCAAACTCTTGTCCTGCCAATTGGCTCATTGTATAGTTTACAATCTTGCCACTATCTTTTAATTCTTCACAATGCTCAACATAGTTTGCTAATAATCTATAACCAGCAGTTGAACCACGATGTTCTGGTTCTACCCAATAAGCAATCTCACTCATTATCAATTTTGAATGATCCCACATAAAAGGATTCTTAATTGCTAACAGCATACCTGTTAACTTGTCATCCTTCTCACTTACAAAAGCAACACCTAATCCTACAATGATAGCTGTCAATATTTTCATACCTGTTTCTTCATTTTCAACAGTTAGTCCTTTAATAGCACCACTGTCTCTATAGTGACGCAACATTTCTGCTAACTGAGGAATATCAAATTTATTTGCTTGCCTTATCATTAATATCCTTGATACGATTGTTCTGTCTGTTGGGTTGATTGAGATTCCTGCGCCGCCGCACTTGGATTAGTAGCTTTGCTAACTGGCGCTTTACCAAAGTCAAAGTTATATCCACTTAAGCTATAAACGTTGTCCATACTACTGTCATTGCTATTAAATTCTTTCCAACTGTTTTCATTGGTCTTTCTACCAGCAATGCGATTCTCTAATACTGCTTTGAAACTACTAGCATTTAATGTTACTGTATAATTATCATCTTGGTCTTGACGTTCTTCTGTAATATTGTAACTAGTTACAATACCCGTGAATCTATGCGCTGAACTAGTCAATACATAATTATTTGCAACGTTGCCATCACCACCATAAAAGCCACGTGTTATTTCTACTTTAGATCCACGTATTTTGCCATTAGTATCTAATACAGCATATATGTTATTTCCATCGATGCCACTTAAACTGATACTGGTGTCAGCACTTGTTGCACGGATATCACGCTGTTGAACGCCAACTGCTAACAGACCTCCGAGTGGAGTATAAGTTGTGCCGTCAATAGTTTGATATTGATAAGCACTGCTAAAAGTGTATACTGACGTATTTGCTACGTTAGCGTATTCATTGTATATTGTTAACTTAACAAACTCTGCACTATTTACATAGGCTTTGTTATTTGCTACTGCTGGTATTGTTTCCATTATGCTGTTCCTACAAATTCGTATAGTTGAAAGGAGTCACTAAACTCAATCAATGCATTTCCAACGACTGTATTATTACTTAATTGATATCCACCAGGTGTTAATTTATACGTTGGCATATTAGGACAAAACATATTGAATTGACAGGCATTGCCAACAATAATTCCATTAGTAGCTACTGCCGCAGTAATAATATTTGGTCTGTTAGTTGTTACAGTAACAGTTGATATACTACCTCGCAAAACTTGTGTAGTGCTTGTGAATGGATAAGGATTTACATTGGTTGCACCAATCTGAATTAAATCATTAGGTTCAAACAAAACAGTTCCTGAACTCACGCTAGGTAGATTACCCAATACCAATTGGTCGCCAACAAAGCTAGTTACAGTGATAGCAGATATTTGACCACTAGTCATTGCCCCACGATATCTAAAGATCCAACTTAGCTGAGGTAGATTGCTGAAAGTAATTACTTCAGGTGTAATTCTATCCAGTGTGTCTAATGCTTCCATCAAATCTCTAGCTTCATTATATCTAAATCGATTAGGTATATCCAATGTAAATTTCCAGGGATTTTTCGTAGGAGTACCTGATACTCTAGGTATTTCATTTCTTGTATACTGAATGCCAACGACCTTACGTCTATCGATTTCTAATCCATTACAGTAATTTAATATAGTTTGTAAACCAGCCATTTCTTATTCCTTATCTTGCGTATGACATTTCTTTTCTTGCCATCTCTACTGTACCAAATAATGTTTTACGATTTTCAGCAAATAGTTGTGCTACACTCTTAGCGTCCATAGCTGTTACATTGTTTGTAATATATGTATTATTTCCACCAGTTGCAGGTGTTGCACCATTTGGAATAATAGTTCCCTGTGTTTTAGGTATAAACAATTCAGGTCCTTTTTCACCAACGATACTAGGTTTATTTACAGGGGGATTGCCACCATTAGCAAAACCAAATAAACTAGCAATACCGCTAAAGATGCCACCGAAGCCGCCGCCACCACCACTAAAGATTTTAGCCGCCGCGGCTTTCAATTCAATCTTAGCTAAGTCAGCTATAATGCTTCTCGCTAGTCCACCGAAGCTTAATTTACCAGTATTAACAAAATTATCAATTGCGCTGTTCATATTACTTGTTACACTACTGAATACATCACTTGCTTGAGTCGCGGCATTGCTTGCATTTTCTATGTAAGAATCATAAGCTTCTTTCCAACCCTGCGAAAAAGTTCTACTTTGTTCTATATTTGCCATTTGCGCTTCTGCTATTTTACCATAACTTTGTGCGATTTTTTCTAATCCATCAGCTAGTTCTTTTGTTTGCGCTACGCTCAGATCCATACCTTCAAAACCTGCCGCAAAAGCTAAACTAGCTTCACGTGCGGCTTTACGTGCATCTTCTTGTATTTGTGCAAATTGTTTTTCTAATGGACTGCGCTTCATTTGTGCGCCTTCAAATTCAACATCTTTTAATTTGTCGTAAGCTGAACGTATCTGGTCACCTAGTGTAGACTGACGTTCCATTTGTTTAGTGATTTGCTCCATTAGCATTTCACGTTGTTTTTCATTATAGTTTGCCATTTGCTGTTTTGTTATAACAGCATCTAAACCTTGACGTTGAGTTTCGTATAATTTACTTGCACTAGCAATTTGTTCATTAATAACAGGTATTAAATATTCTTCATCTTTAGTTAATGTTTGTTTTTTCTTAACCAACTGTTCAATAATATCAGCATACGATTTAGTTAAATCTGCCTGAGCAAGTATGCGAGACTTTTCATCTTCGCCATATCCAGCAATTTCTGCTTCTAAACCTATTCGATATTGAAGTTGTTGCTGTTGCTTTACAAACTCAGCAGATATTTCTTTAACACCACGAATAGCATTCTCTTGTGCTTTTGTGTCTACATCACGTTCTGGTTTTTTCGCTGGATATAATCTACCTAGCTTTGCTGTCTCTGCTAAATCTGCATCTTTAACAGCTTGTGCCATTTTTTCTGTTTCAATACGTGCTTGCTTTGCTTTGTCAATTAATGCAGGTACGCCAAATAAATCTGCTAGTTTATCACCAGCGAATGCGCCAGCAACGCCTCCTAGTATAGTACCTATAGGTCCAAACGCAGATCCAAATGCCGCGCCTACAGTACCGCCTGCGAGTAAGCCAACCATTGATCCAATGCCTTCTACTATACGTGCCAATGCATTACTAGCAACAGCGCCAAAGTCATCAAACAATTGTGATGCCGCATATATTGCAGTACCAAATACAGCCAAAATTGCTACAGCACCACGTATAGCTACCATTAAACCACTGGTGGCGGCAAATATACCGGACATTGCTCCTTTTCCAGTTTTTGCTATAAATCCAAATTCTTTTCCAATAACAGTTAATCCGCGACCTATTTGACCTAGTACTTTAACAACAGACAATCCAAAACTTAGTGCAAAGGCAGCTGCCATTACCGCGCCTAAAACTTTTATTGCATTAACTAGTCCTTCTGCTTTGATTCCACTTTCTTCCATTGCGGTATTAAATGAATTAACCTTTTTAATGATAGGTTCAAACGCCATCAATAATGCTAACTGTACATTGCCACTAGCTCTTTCTAAATTGTCATTAAGGTCTGCGGCTCTTTTAATTGATGCGGCATATCTGTCGCCCTCACCTGCAGTCATTCTTAATTTATTAGCTAATTCACCTGGATCAACAGTTTTGAAACTCTTGCCAAACTTTTCCATCATCAATGAAGCTCTACGACCTGCATCATCAATTTGGCTAATGCCTTCTAATGTCTTAATCATTAGGTCTCGTTCACCTAATTTTCGTAAATCATCTAGTGATACGCCTGCATCTTTAAACGCCTGCTGTGCTTTTATAGAACCTTGCGCGGCATCGTCTATGCTACGTACAAATTGATTTATAGCGGCAGGCATTTGATCGATTTGACCACCACTACTAGCTAGTGCATTTTTCAATTCTACCAAACTGCCCACAGCTATGCCGGTTGCATTGCTTAAATCTTGAAGGCCGTCTGCCATTCGAATAGCACTAGCACCTAACGTAGCTAATCCTAAACCAAGCAGTGCTGTTCTTAATCCACCAAAACTCTTTGCAACTTTATCTATTCTGGTATTTAAACTATCTAGTGATCGAATCGCAGGGTTAACGTTAACGTCAACTGTATAACTTAAATCTGCCATTATCTTTTACCTCTCATAATTTGTGCCACACGTTTCTTAATAAAATCTTCTGTTGGTTTAGTCATACCATCGGGTGCTTGCTTACTAAAGCCCTCGTCAAGTTTTTTAGCGTAATTATAACCAGCAATAATCTTATTACCATTCAATTTTGTTTTTCTTCTGGCGTTACCACTACGTATAGGGGTGTCTTTTACGAATTCAACAAATGCTTCTTTTGGAACGTTCTCCAATTTATTCACAATGCCATCTAAACTTTTTGATATCTTATTGTATGCTAACTTTACAGACATTACTGATCCTTATTCTTATTAAACATAGCTAGTAAATCGTCAGTGGAATATTCAGGAAGTGGGTCTACACCATTGTTCATCGATTTCTTATGATGATAATTTTCAAAGGTCATTGCCGCATCCATAATATACAAATCAAACGTATTACTTCTATGTAAGACTTCACTAGGTAGCATACCATAACGCTTACCTAGTCCATCTATAGTCAGTATGAGAGCCATCTTTTCAGACTTAGGATCAATACTGTCTTGAGTTACTTTCCCAGTAGCTCAGTCACCTTACCAATAGCCTTCATTAAAACGTGTGTAGGTAGCATATCATCATCTTTGAGGATTTCTTTACCTTTTTCATCTAATATCAATGTGCGTACAATGCCAATTAATCCAATAACGTTATTGTGATCCGCACTTGCTAACTTCATAAACGTGTCCATAGGTTGACGATCCCAAGTCCAGAATTCGATTGGTTCACCGAATTCTTTGATGGTATCTTCATCATCGATATGAATGTCTATTAGTTGGGGTTTTGCTGTAAGCTGTGAGAGTTTCATTTGTTATATCCTTTAAATTATTGTAATGTATTTATTCGTTTTCATTTAGTTGTTCTAATAGTTGATTTAGAAGTGCTAATCTGAATGCTTGTTTTGCTTTTAGCTGTTTGATTGTTGCCATCATATTGTCTAACATAGGCATCATCTTTGCTTCATCTGCAATAAGACTACGCAATTTTTCTTCATTTGTTTTATACCATACTTGTTCTTGTTGTGTCATTTGTTTGCTTTCAATAAAAAAGGGGATACCTTTTGAGCATCCCCATTCTTTTATCTCATATGAGATTAAGGGTTAGCCGCCGCAACCATTGAACCATTAACAGCTAGGGTCATTGGTGTCACCCATACAGGTGCATCAGGACTTACTGTTGGTGCTAATGAACTGATGTAGCCTTGACCAGCGTAGTAGTAAGCATTTGCTGTTGCATTGCCACCATTCATAACTAGTTTAAACTGCACTTGAACTTTGTTATTTGATAATCCTGCAACGCCATATTCAGTGGCAGTGGCAGGAGATACTGGATCTGTACCGAAGTACACAGTACCATCAATAACCATATTCACAGAAATTTCATTATCTGCTGGTGTCGTTAGTTTTTGCATATCACCAGAACAGAAATCAATGTATGAATAGATACCTGTACTGTTAGTGATAGTAACGTCTTGTAAGCAAGTTACACTTAATGTATTTGCTATGTTACCCCAGTTAGCACTGTTGCTAATGAGGTCTGTACTTACCAATAGTGTTGGTTGAGTACCTGTTGTGTTTACCGTAATTCTTGCCATTATAGTCTCCTTGTATGTTGGCGTTATGTATTAAATTCCATTCGTAGCATTCTGAATGTCCAGGTATGCTTCTCTGCTTGTGTTGGTCCATACGTTCGAACCTGTTCAAAATCTCTTTCAAAGTATCCATCCATTAATTGAACGCCATCATCTTTGACAGCAGTAACTAAGTTTGCAATGATACTGTTAACAGCAACATTGTATGGATCGTCTTGATAAGAAATATATGTTATATTAAATTCATCGTATGCGTGATATATTGCACCACAGTATTGTATTCCAAGTTGATGAGGATTTCTACTGACCATATGAACATCGCTTATGTAGATACCATATCTTACAACTTCACTATCACTAGGGAAGTCTTCAAAGATTGGTATGTTCCACAATGTAGGTATGTCTCGTCTAACAACTGCAAAAATTTCATTTTGCGTAACTGTTGGACTGTTCAATACACTATAAGCAACTTCAGCCATTAGAAATATCTCCTATCTCCATTGAAGTAATCAACATCTGCTGTCCAATTTTCTTCAAGCTTTGTCGTTGGGCCTTGAGGATTATCCATATATAAATCATAGAAGTTCATCAACTGCAACGCTTTTGTCCATTCATCTTCACATCGCTTTTTAGCGAATTCATAATTCTGAACATCAACCTCATTCATATTAGACACATCAGTTACTAAACTTTCATAGAAAACTAGTATTGCACCGAATGTGTCTAAGCGAATTAATGTTTGGTCACTCTTAATGAGTAGACTTGGATTGAAACTTGATATCAATTGACCGTCTGGCAGATTAGCATAATAGTAAGCACCTAACACCGTGTCGCAGTATTTCTGCCACCATCCGAACTCTAACTTATAAAGCCACTCTTGTGAACCGACTTTGAAGTAGGGAGCCCAATCAACGTTAAGAGCAGCCGCTCTACGCTCCGCTGCCGGATCGTAGAACTGAATGTCCTCTACTGTTGCATTTGATATTCGTTGATATGGTACTGACATATTATATTATTCCTAGACTTAATTCAGCTTACTGCTGGATGTTAATAGCTCCGCCTCTACGCAAGTCACCAACGCCAGAACCGAAGTAACCGACACCAGTCAACCAAATTTGCAAGCCACCTGGGATTTCACCAGTCTTAAGTTGCAAGCCTTCTTTCATTACTGTAAAGATTGCGCTGTCGCCCATATAACCGCCGATCAAGCAACTGAATGGTCCAGATCCTAGGAATGTGCGTGAAGCAGTAGTCAAGAATGTTGTGAACATAATCATACAGCCATATACTGATTCGATACGACCTGTTGTTAGTAACTCATTACCAAGAGCAGATAGGTTACTACCGCCTGATTGACTTACTGCACCGCCAGTTAACTCAGCAAGTAAACGATTCAATGAAGAACCTGTTTGACCAGCTACTGAACCTTCTGCATCACCATTGCTATCTAAAACGATAACTGGTGTTCCAGGCATACGAGCAACTTTAAAGTTCTGCTTAACTAAACGAACTAAGTCAAGTACTGAAGCGGCGCTGAAACCAGTTGTTCCACCTGCGGCTACTGTTACGTTAGTACCAGACTCTGCAAGTTCCATAGCACCTAATTCTAGTACACGTGCAAATCCGTCAACAGGAGTTGGTGAGTAGTAAAGATTACCAGGAGTTGCTTTGAAGCTTTGGAAAGCTAGTGTGACACGTTGGTCTACCTTCTCAGCGAATGATTCGCCAAGTTCAGCACCTAATGTAGCAGCCAATGTGAAGGACGTTGTCCAACCATAAAAAATATCAAAAGCGGTTTGTGCAACTGCTGGAGTTGCTGTAATTGTACCTTGACCTAGTGAAGGATTCTGTACAACTGCGTTACCTGCACCATATGTACCACCAGTACCATTAGGATTATAATCCTGATAGGTTATGGGAGCAAAATTCGGAACCAAAAAAGTTTGGCCCTGAGTAGGAGTAACAACGTTAGTAAAGTTTACTAACCCGTTAGATTCGTGCATAGCACGTAATGCGAAATTTGAAATAGCCGTAGTGAAACCATCACCTTCGTTATTTGCACCACCGAGAACATAAGCCATAATATTTTCCTTAAATTAAATTTGTTGGCATCAGAGTATTTTACGACTTGAACTAGATACACTTGCTGACACGCCTAGACCTTTCAGTCCGACACCTTTACCTAAACCATTTTTGTTAGCCCACGCATTGAATGCGGCAGGGTCACGTGAATAATCTGGTATGGTTTCTTCTAGCGCACCAGTAAAACTACTTTGTCCAGGTCTTAAGCCTGATCCAGAATTTAGATTACTCTGCTTTAATAGCTTAGGATTACCCTTAGCTACTTCTTCAACTAAACCCTGAATTGAAAGTGGCATACCATCACTACCATATCGTTCTTGACCCTTTTGATTGACGATAGCGTATGTGCCATCATCGTTCCATTGAATATTGTTTTTTACTTTATTCAATGCATAATCAATCAAATCACTGTCAAACTTGTCACCCATTGCTCGCTGAATATCGCTATCAAGTTCCTTCTCACGCAATGCTTGCTCTTTACGTGCAAGATTTTGTGATAGTTCATTGAAGCGTTCGTGCAAGTCGTTAGTTGTTACACGTCCGGACGTTTGTTGTACTTTTGGTTGTTCCACTGGCTGTACGTTGCCACCGAGTTGTTGAGCAGATGTTCTAGCAACATAAGCAAGAGCATCTTCTACACTAGTAAAATTGGTACCACTAGCATTGCTAAGGGCATTCAATAAACTTTGTGTAGTACTCTTACGAATAGCACCAGGGTTTACCTGTTCTTCGCTACCTTCTTGCCCTGGGGCTGACTGGTTTGCATTAGTCTGGCTGTCGTTGCCAACGAAAGATTTTTGATCCATTTAATTTTTTCCTTGATTTTACGTTATCACCGAGTTTGTATTGTATTTATTACAATTAGTTTATAGGTAGTATTATCTACCTGCTGTACCACCTAGCAATAATGCAGGTGCTACTTGATTTGGATAGTAGGTTAATCCTACTTCTGTTACTGGAGTACCAGCACCACCTAGTATACTAGTATTGTCTGATTCTCCGTTTTCGTTATCATATTCAGCTTGTTCTTTACCATCTATTTCACCATACTGTTCGTGTTCTGGTATCATACTAGCTTCTAAATCTCTGCTTAATACTTGGTCATTGTTTTCTTGCATCAATGTTTTTAGTTCACTAGATGTAATCGTATTGATGTAAACCTGTTCGTATTCTGGTATGTCTTCTGCAGGTGATAGTAATGCAATGATTTCTTTTGTAATCAGTGACTTAACGATTTCATTCTCACCAGCTAACTCGTTAGCAGACTTAATCAATGCCATACGATAGTTAGTATCGTGCGCTTCATAGTCAGTGTTATAATGTACTTCACCAGCCCAACGTTGATCCATAAAACGTGCGGCATAAGTGTAAATCATTTCTTCTGTGACTTCCATCAATCGTGCTTTAGCTTTAGCAGTTCTGTGTAGTTGCTTGCGTTCTTCAATAATAGCAACACCTGACGCAATTTGGTTCTTACTTGTGCGTAAGCCACCTAAGCCAGTCAATGCTTCTATCTGTTCTAGTATATTATCTTGTGCTTTAATAATTGCATCTACGTCACCAGTATCAATTGCAATAGCTTCAATCTGTCCTTCATTAGCACGAACAATAGCACCTGCGTGTACTGGAACACTAATGCCTTTATCTGCACGAATAATTGTGTGAGCAAACTGTAATGCTGTATACTTTTCGCATTCTAATTTATAATATTCTTTTTGTGCATCACTTGCACTATCAATATCACTTACGCCACATTCCATTGTTCTAGGATCTCTGCGACCATATGCAATGAATACAGGTACGCTCATACCAGGTGGGTATGTACCTTCGCCTATTTTCTCAGCTGGTTGATTTTCTTTACCAGGTCCTTTTTGTACTTCATAGCTTTCCCAACGTGATGGAGTTGTCGCATCGCCTAAATGATAGCACTTGATGTAGTAACAATCTGTTTCTTCCATCTCTTTGATTTTAACATATTTGAGCAGTGGTCGACCACCGTAGTAGTCGAACTCCCAGTCCCATACATCCAATGGGCTAATGGCACACACATATGGTCTACCAAGATTCCCTTCTGTTGCTTGGGGCATATCGACTGCGACCCAACAATGCCCAAATATACTTGTTAAATCTCCTACACCTTCCATAAAACCATTCATTGAACGGTTAGTTAAATCGCTGTCTAACTGAAACAAATCGATCCATTCATTATTCTCAGGAGCGATATGTTTGCCTTGTGGTGTACAAAATTGTAAATTGCGTTTGATACCCGGCTCAAATAATACATCATTGATAGTGTCAACAATGTAACGACAGATAGGCTGTGCTACTGTATTAGCTACTAAGTCAAGATAGAGTGTGCTATCTTCACTAGGTCTTTTCTTGCGAACAGCTTGCTTAAATGTAATGCCGCCAAGATATGCGTATTGATACGATAACATCTGCAAATAGATGTTGTCATATACTACATTGCGTTTTAGTAAATCACGATTGTTGTACATTGTTTTGTCTCTTTATATCGCTTAGAGCGAGTTCTGTTGATTTATGCATAATGTATTTATGCTTAAGGTTTAAGCTTACACTTATCTCCGTGAAATCTAGCGTAAACATTGTTTGGTATTGATCGATTGCAATACTTGCAAGCTGTAGTAGGTTGTTTTTTACCTAACATACCACCATTGCCAAGATAGCTACCGAATGGATTCGATCTACCTTTGTTCATCATATCTCTTGTGTTTTGTTTATGAGTTCCTACGCTTAAATGACTAGGATTACAGCAGATTGGGTTATCACAACTATGCATTACGCATAGGCCGTGTGGTATAGGGCCTTTATGTTCTTCATAACTAACACGATGACTTGTACGCATCTTTTTGCCGTCACGTATCATTCCATAACCAATATTGTTTTTACCACCTTGAAACTCCCAGCAGTCTGTAATTTCATTGACTATAACTTTATCTAATAGTCGTTCTAATAGTGTTCCACTATCGCCTTGATATCTTGCCATAATTAATTCCACACCTGATAATCTTCTACTACATCACCATTCATAATCTCTTCCCAACTTGGTCCACCTGGATACAATGGACTCTCAGGCATATGCTGTAAGCCAGGCGTGTTCTGCCTACTGATACGTTGATCCATACCTACAAACTCATTGATTGGTAAGCTGTCGTGTTGTATTGGGAACAGATGATGTATGCCATAACGTATGCAATCACCTAATCCGTCTATGTGTGCGTAACGACTCTCACTATACTTGACTAGCTTTTTACGACTACCATCTTCAAAATGATATGTTTGCAATGCTTCTAATAAAAACTTATCATCAGGTTGCACAACTAAACCACCACGATTGATAAAGCCATTACTTGTGTTATCTGTATCTGTAATCAATGGATTACTCTTGCGTGTATTCACAATAGTAAAGCCATACTTCTCTAAGATGATACGATCTGTTACGCCGAATGGTGACGTAGTATCACGATTAACTTGTGTACCACTCATATCGATAATGCTGTTGATTCTGCGTTTAGGAAAGTCTTGTCTAATCGCATCGGCAATGCCTTCTGTACTGCAATCAGGTATCGCATAACTTTTTAATATCTCTATCGTGCCTTCTTTATGCCCACTCTTTTTAACTTGTGCGACAGTAGCGCACATAACACGTTTGTTAAAGTCGTGGAATGTATATAAATCGCCACCAAAGTCTTTGACTTCACGTGTATATTTGTGTCTATCCCACGTATAAAAGAACGCATCACTAACACTTTCCCACTGACACATATAATCTTGATTAAACTTTAGTGGGCTGATGATACGTTTCTGCTCATCAATAAAGTTTTTATTACCGCTACGCATTTGCAAATAGTTGTAATGACGAACAACATACTTCTCATCATTCTCTAATGCTAATGTGAACAGATCGTGCAATGGGCCTGTACCGTTAGGTGTACTAATCACAATCAATCGACCTTGCGTATCAGCTTGACCTACTCTGGGACGCAATCGATTTGTTATTTCTTGCAGTGTATCTTGCGTGTACAATGCGGCTTCGTCAGCGACCCATACGCCTACGTTAAGACCTCGTAAGTTCTCACGTTGCTCTGCACTTTTACAGCGAATGAATATGCCATTAGGAAACTTAATTGTAAGCTCACTATTATTAATATCTTTACCATCACTTAATCCAAAATGATTGATGCAACTATGCTTGAGAGGTTCCCAAATTAGTGACTTAATCATTGCACCTGTCGGCGCACTGTAGATTATGTCTTTACCTTTATGGTATCTCGCATCACTAGCAAATAGTGGTAGGGCGATAGAGGCAAGAAATGTCTTACCACTACCCACTGGAACAATATCCACACAATGTTTGTCAGTATTGAGCCAATCATTTAGTATTGTCGATTGCTCGCCATAAAGAGGTATCTCAATGTTATTCATTCACTGTGTAACTAATTGGAATCTCTTTCCAATCGCTTAGTTCTTTTGTTGGAAACACAAAGTTATTGTTCATTGACTGACCTAATGTAGTCACGTCAATCTCTTGCTTATCTGCAACAACTTTGTTCAATATCATACTCTGATACTTCTGTAACAAATGCTTATCATCACCCATACGTGCATTGTGATAATCTTCTGCAAAGCCTTCAGCGAATGGCTTATCTTTATCTTCTATGGCGGCAAGAATAGTTTGCGCTGACAATTTCTGTGTCACGCCTTTCTTTCTGCCTGCACCCGGTCGTGCGCCGCCTACTTTCTTTTTAACTATTTCAGTCATCTAATAATCCTTCACTGCGTAATATGTTTCTTGCCCAAGTAAGGCCTGGTGGACCTCCCCATAACAGATATGCTTGCGTGCCTGCTGTGTTCTCTCCAGGCTTGTAATACACTTCTGCACGGCTTAAGAAACTATAGGTACGTTTTACTGTATCTAAACTAACTTCTCGTCTGTTTGCAAATTGACTTGCACGATTTAATCCTACTGCTGTGCCGCCACGATTGCTAGGACTAACTTTCTGGCGCATCTCTAAGCCACGCTTTGCGTTAGCTGCCATTGCTTCTGTTGCTCTATAACCCATTTAATCTCTCCTTCAGTAGTTTAGCTACTTCTTGATGCCTGTGAAATTTAGGCATCTTGTCATTAATTTCTTTTAATCCTAACACTTCTTCTATTGTGCCATTCTTTATTATATTTTCGATAGTCTTAAATTTACTATCGCAATAGCAATAACCTATAAATTCACGTGGGTGCATTCTTAGGTTTTCTCACACGTTTTGTTTTCGGTGGTGGCGTAACAATTACTTGCACACCATTAGGTACGTCAGGCAGTAATATATCTGCTTGCGGCTTTCTATCAAACGCTAACTTAATTTTATCCCAAATGCTTTTCATTTTATTCCTTAATATACAAAATTATGGTCTATGCCATATTTTTCGAATTTAACAATGCATTGTTGATTTAACAGTGCAACTATTCTATCGTCTTGTGGTAACGTTTTTAAATATTTGTAAACTTTTAATACATCTGTATGGTCTCCCATCGTTATAATAGGGAACAATCTGTTCCATAATTCAGCAGACCAATATTGCATATGCATTATATATAAATCTTTTCGTAATCTTCTACGTTATCTGTTTCATCAAGGCCATCATAAAGCTTACCATCACGTTTGTCTTTGTACTTTAATGCGCCAAACACTGATAGGAACTTTTGATTCTTCTTGCCCCATTGTTGCGTTAATTCTAAAAACCTATCACGACCAAACATAATCTGTAGTTGTGTCTTGCAATCTTCTGGTGATGGATTGATATCGTTCTTTGTAGCAGTTAGTGTATGCATAAAACTAATGCATTGGTCGATTTCAATCTCATTCATATATGGCGACAACTCTGTTACCATCTTGTCAAAGTTCTTTATGTGCCCAACGTAAAAGGGCTTATCAATTAGTCCTTGAAATGTTGCCATCAGTGTACAATGCTTTCTTGTGTTAGTCCGTCAAGTCTTTCGTTAACGTCAATGTTAATCTTACCTTTAAGCTCAGTAGTAAGACCTTGTTTATATTCTTTTAAATAGTTCTCTTGTTGCAGTGCACCTAGGAACTGATGTATTGTGCGTAAGCCTAATATCTTCATCTCAAAGATTTGTTTGTTGTCGTCACTTAAGTCATCAACGTTCATATTCATCATTGCTTCTATCGACACCTCAATGTCTTTGACCAATGGATCGACAGTAACGACCAACTGCTCGTCATCATCTCTGTATAGTTTGTATGTATATTCAATCATTTGTTTCTTATCTTTTATTTTTTCATCTTAACGCATTTGTCTTTGCCATTTACCGTACCTGCAAAGCGATAGCCTTCCCAACATACAGCACCGTCTGCACCTTTTTTCTTAATGCTAGGCTTATCAGTTGACATACGTTCACTACTACCATCACGGTACATTGTTTTACCACCAACGTTCATTCGTTGTGTTGCCATATCATTTACCTTTCATATCTTTTTTAGGTTCACGATAGCCACTAGCACGTATTGCTTGCGCTTGCTTCTCAGCATCACTACGATTTAAGTAAGGCTTGCCACTGTCGCCATAACGGTACATACGTTGACCTTTAATCATCACTACTTGTATTGGCATCGTGTATTCCTTTTTTCTTAATTGTATTTAGTTCTTTGCAATTGTTTTGGTGCTTTAGTATAGTGCTTGCAAACTTAAGAGTAGTGCCACAGTGTTGACACTTCCAAGTTGCAAACTGCCACTCATTTAATTTTTTATCAAACTTAATGATGACACTAACTTTAATATCCTTAGGAAATTTATTATGCTGTAGATGTAGTTGACGTGGATTGTATTTCATCAACTATATATCGTTCGGGGCTATTTTCTAGCTCCTTACGTCTGTACCAACTCTTACGCATATTGTCTTTATGCTCTTGCGTCTTTGGCACTCCAAGCTTGGCATCACGCATCTTTTGTTTTTGCTCGTCACTTTTTGGTACGCCAAGACACGCTCTACGCAGTCCCTCAGTTACATTGATTAATGCTTCAGGACTATGTGGACCTGTACCTCTAATCCACTGAGTAAAATTTGGGTCAGTTACTATTGGCACAGTTTCATTAAGCTCAAAGCGTTTAATGTATTTGACATTGTTTTGGTCGTAACGGTGATATCTCATATAACTTTTCGTTTTCATATATGTATTTAATTTTCTATAATGTATTTGAATTTTTTTGTTTGTTTTTCAGTCTATAATGTATTTAGATGTGAACTATGTGAACTATGTGAATCGTAATTTCAATTTCTACAAATCACAAAGTTTTATTTTTATTTTTTTTGTCAGAAAACTTGAATTACGCTTCACATCATTCACATAGTTCACAATTAGTCTAGTCCAATTATCAGTCTTTGTTTACTGAGACCCTCTAACTCACTATATGGTCTATGACTTAATGTATCATAGTTGAAATCGTTTACTTTAGTATTCTTGTCATAATACAATAATGATTTCTGTTTTATTGTATCTGTTACAGTACCTTCATATACAATACGCACGTTTTGCTTTTCTTCGTGTCCAAAGTCAATACGATTACGTTGTAGATATGTCTTAAACTTAGTAGAAACAGTTTTTGTATGATGCTTTATTGGCTTGTTATCACTACTCAATAAACTATCCAATATCTGTACAATGAACATAACTGGTATGCATCCATTCTGTTTGAATATAGGTAATAACTTATCAAAGATAACGTTAATTCTGTCTTTCTGATCCTCAAATCGTTTCTGATAGTCTTGTCCGTGTAATGGAGGTAGTATCTTCATTGTTGGAATGCTATGCTTGACCATAACGTGTCCCATCCATTTAGCTACTTCGCTTCTATCTTTAACCAGTTGAGCAATGTTATTAACTCTGATTGTAGCTTCTTCAAACGTACAATTCTCACGTTTTATCAATTCATCAATCATCACAACGTCAGTACTTACTACACTGAAACGTCTATCTTGACCTGCCATACCGCCGCCATTCAGATGAAACACACCTCGTTCGTTATTCGATAATGCTAGTATACTATAGTTCCTATCTGCTGTGTATGCATCTACACCTTTCTTCTCAATACGTTGTTCTTCACCACCAGTCGCATTCTTTACTTTTGCGCTTGGTAGTTCTTTCTCTGTTGGTTCGTCAAAGTAAACTAATGTTGACATTTCCCAACTTGCATTGAATCCATCGTTAAGTTCTTTAGCAGTGCCTGGACTCACGCATCCATATGTGAAGATTGTTTTGCACAGTTCCAAGTATCTACCTTTACCATTCGCACCTAATGGACCACAGATATCTAAGTTAGGTGTATTTGCTACACGTTCGGGAAACCAGAACTTATAGACACACCACTGTTCTAAATGGTCTATGTTCTCTTGTTTACCACCACCTACACAGTACATCAATAAGTCAAAGTCTCTGTTGTAACTTTCGTAGTTAGTTGTATCAGGCTTTACCCAGAAGTTCTGAATGACGTTTGCTTTGTTATAAACTTTGTCACTGTTCCACTTACTGTATAAGAAACTTGCAGTTGCCTGAAAATGTGTTTTACCATCATTAGTCATAAACCATTTAATGATTCTATAGTTCGCATCAGTCAAGAATTTGCCAATTAGCTTGCTGATAACTCGCTCTGCTCTAACTGCTTCAAACTGTCTAAACTGTGGATTAACAACAACATACTCTTGACCACTAACTTCGTCTTTGATTTTGCTTGCCATATCCATACAGTATACAAACTTGTTTGACTCAACACAATAGCTCATATGATGTTTCTCAACAGCTTGTTTTAATAATGGTTCAACGTCTTTCCATTTATATTCTGTTGCTTCACGTTCTTTCTCTTTAAGTTCATCAACATTACCATTGATTTCGTCAATCTTATCCTCAGTACGTGATAGATTAACTTCTGCCGCAGTCAATAGCTTTTCTAATTCTTCACGTTGATATGGTGTTATATCTTCTGTTAGTTGATTGTTGTAGTCTTGTATTTCTCTTTTTAGTCTGCCTTCATTTGCATACATCTGATTCAACTGATCCTGCATTTGCTTTTCAATTTGTCTTGCCATATTTCTCTTTCATTTGTTTTAAATAGTCATTATAATTTGTTATCGGATTACTAATTCTTCCGCCCTTATCTTTTATCATTTTGATTACTGTGCCAATCGTTATCTTCTTCCCACTGTTACTCTTGTTATAGAACTTCCTATACTCTCCTTGTTTACTTTCTGGATAGTGATACTTCATAATAGCTATGCCATCACTAACTCCAAGTTCATTGCAGAACGCCCAAGTAACACGTATCCAAGTATCGTAATCTAATTGTGGATAGTGTTTCTTAAATTCATCTGCTAGTTGAACTATCGCATCATCTGTTAACTTCGGTCTTTCTATTGGTTCGTGCTGATATATAGGCATATCGTTCAATAGTAAGTTGAGCCAATAACTTAATATGTCGTCAGGTATCAGTCTAAGCTTAGTAGTGCTTGGACTGTTGATCCAGAAGTATTGTCTACCATCATTCAACCTCGAAGGTGGCATCACACTTTGACCTCCCCAACGAAACTCTAAATTATGTGTAACTTTGCGTTTGAGTACATCCCAATATTCACTAGGAACAACAAATGCCGCTTGACAACGATACTCTTTACCACTAGACCACATTACAGTGTTTAGACTGTGTATAGGATGTTGTGGAAATGTTGTTGTCCAGAAATCAATCGCATCTGGGCCGTCGAAATCAATAGCACAAGTACCATTACTATGTTGACCAAGTTGCAGTCCTATGTTACTAGACTGTACGTGTTTTAATAGTAGTGGAGTATGTTGCCAATTGTTTGGATATGGTTTCTTGTCGCCATTCGTGACGTTAGTATAACGCCAATCAGTCATCAAGTTTAGTTCATTGTCCGTCATCGTCTGTCTTACCAAATATCTCTTAGATTCCAATCACTACGTAAGTCATTATACTTACGTCTTGTTGTTTTATATTTTTCAATATATTCTTCTTTTGTATTTTCATCTTCAAGATTTACATATCGCAAATACATATCGCACAAATCATCTAATCTAAACAGTTCAACCTGCTCTGATTTTAATACATCTTTTGTGTTGCTAATAATAAGCTCTCTTTGAATGCCTTTTAATACACTCAATAATTCATTTTGAAATTCAGTCATTTGTTTCTCCTATTTGTTTCATTTCTTCTGTAATAAGTTCCATTTGTCTGTACCAAAGGTCACTCATCTTGCTATCCCTCAGTTCAATGTACATATCGTATTGTTCAGTTGCTCTCATTAGTTCGTAATGCAAACTCATAATGTTATTCATTGATAAATCCTTATTCATTTATTGTTCCCAATCATCATCTGGATAGTTTTCTTTATGCTCTTTCCAAGCTTCTTCTTTGCGTAGTTCTTCATAGTAATTACTAAATCCATCTACAACTTCTTCTGGATTTAGCATTGTGATATCTATAATATGTTTAGTTAGGCCGTCACGTAGTGAACTTATAACAATCAATATTTTACCATCAACGTATCTTATGTCAAATGCCATAAAGTGTGTGTGCCCAGAAAAATCATCATTGACGTTTTCCCAACCAGACCAATATTCATATCTTTCCAATTCTGTTTTTTCAAAATATTCAGTAATGATATCTTTAGCTTTTGACGGACTCATATATCCGTATTTTAATATGTCATAAGTTTGTTTTATTGTCATTGGTTAGTTGTTTGATGTAAGTTGTGTATGCTTCGGTGATTACCTCTACACCTTGATACACGCGGTCCTGTCCGGCAATATCTTCCAAGCGCCAGGATGGAACGATATCTGCTAAAGCATAAAAGAAATGTGCTTCAGAGAATTCGGTAAAGTTGTTTGCTACAACGTAATTGTCAAGTAGCATTGTCTCAATGTTAGATAGTGTAGTCATTTTTACTTTCTATAATGTATTTATACAGTGTAGCACACATCAAAAATAAATAGCAACGTTTTTGTGCAAAAAATATTAGAGTCTAGACTCTAAAATAGTTCTTGACAGTAAATACATTATGTGCTAGACTGAGTGTGTTTACGTAATAATGCGTAGACGTTTTTACATTATATTATGAAAGTGTGCATTATGTCAGAGAAAGTATATAAAGTCGCGGGAATAGCGACAGATAAACGAGGTAATACTAAAGTTAGATATTCTAATGAGTTAGATAATCGTATTAAAGTATTAACTAGAGATAGTTTTACTAATATTAAACTAATCGAGTTAGATGATGAATATGATAAGTTTGAGATATGTCAGATATTATTATCTGATAATCGATTTACTGATTATATTGATATTATCGATAATGAGTTAAATCGTCTTAATCGATTATCTGACGATTATTCAGTTAAACTGCTCAAAAAGCAGAGAAAGTTAGCACTTGCTAACATAAGTGCTACTGATATTCTAAACTTTATAAAGTAATACTTTATGTGTATAGCACAGATTTGACGATAAATCAGTTCTGTGTTATACTGTATTTTCAGTAGCGATAATAAGCAACTGAAAAAGTGTTGTATTATTACAACACAAAAAATGACAGTAAATCACTTCTGTGTTATACTATCTCTATTGTTTAACTAAATGAGTTCACAAATGAAAGTTTTATTCAGTTTTCACTCAGCAGAACGTATGAAGCAACGTCTTAATCTTGACGTTTCTACAAAATATGACGTTGACATTTCGTCAGCTTTTACTAAAAGTCACACTTATAAGCATACTTCAATGCAAGATACTACTTGTGTTGCGTATGTTCATAAAGACAAAACAATGCCAATCGTTCTTATCATCGATGCAAAGACACGCATTGTTATGACTGTTTTGCTTGGTAAGAAAATCACAAATCAGAACGCACCATTTGTGAACGAATGCTACGCAAAAATTGGTGTCAGTATTTGACACAAAATAGCGTTAGTGCTATACTAACAACTTATTAACAACTTTTTGAAAGTATTTTATGATTAGAAGTGAGATAGAAAACTCAGTAGAGTTTATTAGATTGCAGAAAGCAATCAAAGCAACAATGATAAGCATTGCTTATCACGCATATATGCGTTCGTCTTATGATGAAGATTACAACAAACTAAAACGTTATGGGAAAGTTTGTGATGATGTTCGCACTGCATTCAGTGCAATAGAAAACTGCTTTGAAGATTTTGGTAGCATTTGTGACACTATGTGTCGTGAGTTTGCTACCTCAGAAATCCACTATGCTATTGACCAATGCGATCTTTTGAAAGAACAAGATCCAAAGTTTCAATGTCACAACTTTTTTGACGAAGCGATTACTTGCGAAAGTGTCTTTGAAGATATATTAGATATGAATAGCGATGATTTTTGCGTTGATTTTGAGGAGACAACAGAATGAGATACATTATCACGCAATATCGCAAACTTGTTTGCGAAATAGAAGCAGACTCATTAGAACTTGCTAAAGAAATCTCAACTGATTTATCGGACAGCGACTTTACGGTTGAAGATTGGAACGAAGATATTTTGGAGATAACAGAATGAAATCACCTAACAACATTGTGATCGACAATATCGACAATGACGATATCGTCAGTTTTCACCAAGACTTGGACACTTTGCGTGAAAAGTACAATGTGCGTATTCGCATCAAGGATGACGGCCGCACTAATAAATCGTTGCGTGACTTGCCTAAAGCAGAAGAATGCTATAACGATCTGTTGTAATAATACAACACACAGAGGAGACAATAAATCATCTTTGTGCTAAAATAGAGTCTTAGTTAGTTAAGTACTGACTAAGATTTGTAACTTTATAACTTTTTGGAGATATTATGTCTAAGACAGAACAGAGCGTAGATTTCACTGAGATTCTCAGTGACCCAGTTTTTACACCAGCACTCAAGGACCAGATCGCAAGTGTTCAGCAGTTTCAAGCTGTCACCGAAGATTTTGTTCGTAGTGTAGTTAGCGGCGTTCACGCCAATGCTATACTGCAAGGCCCTCCAGGCCTCGGCAAGAGCTATGTTGTAACTCAAGCATTGAAGAATGCTGACAAGATCGAGGGCGAAGATTATATCGTCATCAAAGGTCACGTGACTCCACTTCAACTTTATGCGACACTCTATATGTTCCGTCGCAAAGGTCAAGTTGTGGTGTTAGATGATTGTGACGATATCTTTACTAAGGAGACAGGCCTAGAAGTTCTCAAAGCCGCTACTGACCAAGACTATCGCAAAGTTACTTGGATGTCCAGTGCTACTCCTGTAGTCAACGGCACTTCAATCAAGGAGTTTGTGTTCAACGGTTCTATTATCGTATGTAGCAACATATCAGTTACTACTGGTCGTGGCGGTCGTAGAGATCGTAGTGCGGCGGCGTTTTTGTCTAGACTTACTTATTGGGATATGAAGTTGTCTCAGCGTGAACGTATGTATGCTCAGATTTTCAACTTAGTTGTTGAAGCTGACTATTTGTCACGTAGTCCCAAGACTAAGTTAGACATTGTGCAAAAGCGTGAGTTGATGAAGTTCATTCTAATCAACTTAGACGATATCGTTCAGTTTGACTTGCGTATGCCACAGAAGATTGCGGCAGAGATGAACGCTAATCCTAAGAACTGGAAGCGCACTGCACAGCACTTAGTTACGCACGGAGCTTGATATGAGTACGTTTGACGAACAAACTGACTTTAGTTTCTTGGGCGTTTCTGCTACTGCGGCAGAAGTGTCCAAGAAGTATAAAAGCCGCAAAGCACTTGCTATTAATGGAAACGACATTAGCGTCAAAGCTATCACTCCCGATATCGGTAAGTGGAATGTCGGACGTAAGCATTCTGTAGAGCATAGAGCAAAGCTGACTGCCGTCAATACAGGTAGAAAACTTTCAGGTGTTGCACTTGGGAATGTTTTATCAGGTATTAAGAAACGTAACAGTAAGCACTCTGAAGCTACCAAAGCTAAGATCGGTGCGGCTAATCGTGGTCGCACTCTTGATAACTGGAAGCCTCGCAATCCTGTGATGACTCCTGCAGGTGAGTTTCGTAGTAGCACTGAAGCCGCAAAAGTATACGGTATTACAAAGTGGTGGATGTGTTGGCTTATCAGAACTGATGAGCGTATAGGCAAAGGCTTTTATTTTATCAAAGGAAATGTATGAACACGTTTGATGAGTTTGACGAACAGACTGACTTTAGCTTTTTGTCTTTAGAAGAATCAGCACCTGTAGCTGTTACACCTAAGAAAAGCAGAAGTGTCCAGACTGATAAGATTACTATTGGTGTCTCTTTAGTTGGTGCATTTAGTGATGAGACTAGAGCGAAGATTAGGGCCGCACGTACAGGTACAGTGCGTTCAGCAGAGACCAAATCTAAGATGAGTGCCAGTTTGTCAGGTAGAGTTTTTACAGAAGAGGGAAAAGCAAATCTATCTGAGGCTCGCAAAGCTTGGTGGGCGACAAAAGGACGTAACATAACGTTTAGCCGGCCGGCACAGCAAAGTATATCTACACCTGCAGGTATATTCAGTTCTAGAACTGCCGCTAGCAAACATTACGGTGTTTCTAATACAATGGTTAGTCGTTGGGTGAAAAGTAACCCACAACAATTTTATTACATTACAAAGGATTGATATGAAGAAGAACATTATGGGAATCGGTGCGTATTACAATGACGACACTGAATATGGCATTCAGATTTTTGCAAGTAAGTTGACCAACGAACCTCTTGCAGAGTTATTGCTTCAGTCAACTGAAGAAGTGTGGCGTACAGTTAGTGCTGATTTGCGTTCAGGCAAACTCAAACGTAAGAACTGTATCAGTGATGCGCTTGAACTTTTAGTTGACTTGATACCAGTATACAATATGAATATGTATGGCACTTACAAACGTGTTTTGAACACTCACGTAGAGAAAACTGTTGATATAGAGTTTGGTAAGATTATTGTATCGATAGCTTGCTCAATCAAAGTATTGACAGAACTCAATGCTATACCCAATGACGAATACAATGGTATGTTGTACTTTGAAGAACTGTAATTTCCACACTCGCTTGCAAGAGTAAGTTGGGAAGTGCGCTCACTACTGGCCCAACTAACTGTTTAACCTCTGTGGGGGAGGGTTTGCAAGACCCCACATCTTTTCAAAGTGTCTATAGGAATTGATATATATTATACAATGATTATTCCTACAACTTGGCCTTCACTATCAGAGTTTACTGATTGGTACTCTGCTAACAATTATCCAATAAGAGTACCTGACAACGTTCAGGTATTTCCTACGGATGTATCTTATTCAGTTTGTGTTTTCAGACAAGATGTTTATCAAGTTGAAATGTATATCGCAAAGCCTGATTTTATGAGTAGTAAGCACTCACACCCTTTTGAACAGCAAATCATTTTTCTAGGTGGTGATATGTGGGGTAATAGACAAAATGGAAAACTTCAACACTTAACTGATAAAGACAAATTCAAAAAAGGTGATATATTACCTCCTGACTGTTGGCATCAAGTTGGTAGTGGTATGAATGGATTTGTTTTCTTTAACTGTCAGAAATGGCCAAGTGTCCAACATATGACAAGTGCAGTAGTAGAATACAATGGCGACGAATTAGGTCCATTACATAATAAAATAATTAGATAAAAGAAAAGCCCCCAGAGAATGACTAAAAACTCTAGGGGCTTAAATGCCTTTCGGCATCAGGGAACGAACTTCTTATTATTATGAACTAAACAAAATGTAAAGAGTTGATAAAGGAACATTCACCTTGGCAGGCTTAAATGTTTAGGATAACTGATTATGCAATTCAGGTTTCAACTCTTTACACATACTATTTATCACACCTGTAAACAGTCGTGATTTTATTCTGTAGTGCTACGTAGCTTCCACATAATCTTACCTAAACTATCCATTTGACCTTCGATGAAGTTGATTAGGCCATAACACTTACATTCAACACACATATCGTGGCATTCTTCATAGTGATCCATTAGTATTTGACTATCGGCAAGTAATTCACTGACCATCACCAATGCTGTTGGTCTTTCTTTGCCATCTTCAATAGATCCAAGTTCCATTATGCGTGATAAGCTGAATGGTGCAATAGCTTCTAATACACGTAGATGTTCTGGTATACTATCACTTGCTTCATCTGCAAATTCATATACCTCAGCAAATAACTGATGATACTGAACGAAGTCAGGACCAACTACGTTAACGTGAAAGCCGTGCGCTTTTACATAATATTGATAGTTCGTTGCGAACAATCGTTTCATACATTCTATTAGTTCTTCCATTTTATTTACCTTGTATTGTATTTAGTTTATTTTCTATACGCTCTAACATCTTGTTTTGGTTATCCATTTGATTGTGTACAACTGCTACCTTGACTGCTAGTTCGTCAATCTTAGTATTCATAGTCATATAGCCTGTGCCACCGAGTCCTAATGACCCGATGACTATCCAGCTTAATTGTTTGAGTGTGAATTCCATTATACAGCACTGTTATCGTGGATGTAACTCCAACGACTGTGTGTTGTGTCCCAGAACGCAATCATACCATTTGGATTACCACCACCACCACTATCAGTAACTGCCGCCATCCAACCTACTTGACCAGTAATTGCTGTTAAGTTTGCCTCGGTATAACTTGATAACTTCATAAAGCCATTAACGCTGTTGTTGATACTTACATTGTTTGCATTAAAGTTATTAGCACTTGTAGTGTTTGCTAACAAGTTAATTGAACCATTTAGATAACCAGTTGTACCAGTTCCGATTGCATTAAAATCAAGTTTGGATCCAACGTTACCGGCATTGTCATTGTATGTAACTGTTGATTCAAATTGACCAACACTTGTAGTTACATTATTGCTATTAACTAAAAAGTTATAAGACATTATTTTATCATTAGCAACTACTGGCAATGAGTTAGCAAAACCAGTTCCTCTACTACGATAATAATACATTGGACCAAACTGATTACTTGTAGGAGCATACTGTTGGAATCTAAACGGACTGTAACCAGTTGTTGTATCTACATTATTCATTGTAGTACTAAACTGTGCATCAAACAAAGTAAAACCGCTGTTTGTTGTTTTATCACCAATTAGTGTTAATGTAGTTGCACCACCACCACCTCCAGCACTAATATATGTGTTTGCTTGCAAGTTAATATTACTATTAGCCTTGTAAGAATAGAAATTCATATTGCCAGTTAAATTACCAACACCATCGTTACTTGTTATAGTAACCTGTTGCTCAAATACAGGCTTATAAACATTACCACTATCAGCATATGCCGCATATTGATTTAATGCAATATTGCTTCCATTAGTTACTGCTGATGGACTAGCTTGTGTCCCGCCTGCTCTAAAAAACTTGCTTGATGGAATAGGATCATTATTAGCTTGATAAGTGAAAAAATAGAACGGACTATAACCAGCCGCACCATTTGCTTGGTCTTGGAATACTCTAACCGATACACCATTAAATTCAGCATAACCATTAACATTATTACCAAGAACTTTAAAAGTAGTATCTTGTGAAGTGCTACCAAATTGACCACTATTAGCAAATACTACATTACCATTAGCGTAGAAGTTATGAGTTTTCTGTTGATTATTGACACCACCATTAGTATCATTAACTGTAAACTGCCAGCCAATTGGTATGTTAGCACCATTTGCGGTGTACGAACTATCAACTACTGCACGTAATGACGCAAGACTGCTTGTTTGTAATGCTGTACCATTAGATCCACCTGTAATTAAACGCATTGTTACATCACTAGGTTGAACACTTAATGGTGTTGTTACATTGCCGCGATATTTGAAACTTGCTATGCGATGAGGATCAGTAGTAAGTCCATAACTATTGATAACTACACCATTCAATGCGGACGGACCAGGAGCAATTGCCATCTGTCCAGTTGTTTGAATATTTACTGCATTTGCAATGCCAGCTGGACTGAATACAATGTTACCATTAGCCGCAGGGATACTTATATTGCTTGTTCCATTTGCTAGTATTGATGAACTTGTAACACTACTGAATACACCGTTACCTAACAATACATTACTTGCATTGCCATCTAAATTCAATGTTGCAATATTGCCAATGCCACTTACATTACCAACAGCTACACTATTAGCAGTTGTTGCAAAAGCTACTGCGCCTGTAACATTACCACCAGTCAATGAACTTAAACTAGAACCATTACCAATAATATAATTACCAGTTACGTTACCAGTTACACTTAAACTATTACCAAATATAGCATTAGCAAAACTTACATTGCCATTACTGTAAAAATTATGTGTTTTAGTTTGATTGTTAATGCCGCCATTTGTGTCGTTAACTTGAACTTGCCAGCCTAGAGGAATGTTAGCACCATTTGCTGTATAACTCGCATCAACTAAACCGCGAATTGAGGCAGTGCTACTTGTTTGTAATGCCGCACCATTATGCCCAAGCGTAATTAAACGCATTGTAGTATCACCCGGATTAACACTTAATGGTGTTGCTATGTTTCCACGATATTTGAAACTTGCTATGCGTTTTGCATCACTACCTGTATCATAACTATTGATAACATAACTATTCAATGATGTTGTTGCTGGAGTAGAGTTAACAATACCAGCACTGGTAATTTTTAATAAATCACTATTACCACCTACACCAAAAACAATGTTACCATTAGCAGTAGGAATAGTAATGTTGCTTGTGCCATTTATTAAATTACCAGCAAAGTTTGCATAGTTAGCATTTGCAATACTTGTAGATTCAGGTGCAAACACTCCATTGCCAAATAATACATTTGAACTAGAACCATCTAAATTTACAGTAGCAATATTGCCAATTCCACTTACATTAGCTAATGCTACACTGTTTGCACTTGATGCAATATTAGCATAACTTGCAAAGTTTGCATTTGCTACTTCACCACTTACATTGGCACCACTTACTGAATATGCTGTACCTGCAAAATTAGCGTAGTTTGCATTGGCTACATTGCTTACAACAGGTATAGCATTAAATGTGCCATTACCAAATAAGATATTACTTGCATTGCCATCTAAATTGATATTTGCAATGTTACCAATGCCACTTACATTTGCTAATGCTACACTGTTAGCACTTGTGGCAATATTAGCGTATGAGCTATAATTTGCATTAGCTACTTCACCACTAACATTAGCACCATCTACACTATATGCTGTTCCAGCAAAGTTAGCATAATTTGCATTAGCTACAGGACCATCTAATGGCACTTGTGTTCCATTAGCATAATTAACTGCAAATGTATTTCCAGGCAATATTAAGTTACCATTGATATCAAAAGTCCAAGTATTGTTGTTACTATGTATAAACAAGTTAGGAACTGCACCATTAAATTGACCTACTTCAAAACTAGATATTTCTCCACCTAAATATAGATTAGCGACTGGCTGGTCAATATTTGATCCAGGTGCACGTAAATGAATATGTCCATTAAAAGTTGGATCAAGAACAAGTGCCTGTGAGGTATAACCTTGATCGGGTGTCAATACCATTGTGCTTACATTTGGATTTAATATATCAAGTGAACTGTTAGCAATACTTTGAACTACGCTATTACCACCTGCTAATAGTAAGTTACCTACGTCAGTAAATGTCCAATGTTGATTGTTAGCATATACTTGAACATTACCATCTACAACAGGAATAGAAACATTACTTGTTCCATTACTAATATTATCTGTATTTCCACCACCAGTAGGAATAGCAACGAACGTGCCTGCACCAGTTAATAAGTTACTGACATTACCATCTAAATTAACTGTTGCAATGTTACCTAAACCAGTAACGTTTGCTACATTAACATTGTATGCTTCTCCAGCAAAGTTTGCATAGTTTGCATTGGCTACAGAGTTTGCTACAATGCCAGTTAACTGACTACCATTACCAATAAAGTATGGTGCTGTTATATTGCCTGTTGCTGATATATTACCATTGTTGCCTAACACAACTGTTTGTAGTGCTCCAGTAGTATTTGATTGCCATACTGCACCACCAGCATCTAAATAGAACCAAGATCCTGTGCCTAT